>JAEIGA010013607.1_pt1 | contig 12385 bp, 9 predicted proteins | sample 9270691 | NCBI WGS metagenome assembly JAEIGA01 (sample SAMN17057246, study PRJNA624740) | gut metagenome | biome: biome; isolation source: fecal sample | host: Bos grunniens | place: China: Xizang | collected 2019
CCTGCTCTGCTGAACAAGATGCTGCTGGCTCGTGACATGAACGGCCGTCGTATCTACGATTCCAAGGCCGACCTGTGCAAGGTGCTGAACGTTGCCAACATCTACGATGTCGAGCAGTTCACTGGTCTGGGTGCTCGTGAGGATTCCGAGGGTAACAAGTTCAACCTGCTGGGTATCTTCGTCAACATGAACAACTATCAGTTCGGTTGCGCTAAGGGCGGCGAGGTCACCAGCTTCGAGGACTTCGACATCGACCTCAACCAGCACAAGTACCTGATGGAGACTCGTCTGTCTGGTGCTCTGATCGATCCCTACTCCGCTATCGTTCTGGAAGAGGCCCAGGCCGCTGGCTAATTTGTAAGCGCTTACAATTCAAAATGGAGTGATGTTACATGGCTAAATTCTCCGGTCCGATCGGATATGCTGTAAGGATTGAGGAGCGACCAGGATTCTACACGGATCGGATCGAGGAACATAACCATAAGGGCGATATTACTCGGAATGGCGGTCGCTGGACTGCTTCTCCCGAGAGCACGAATGACGACCTCACGTTAAATCATGAGGTCAGCATTCTCGCCGATCCGTTTGCCAAGAGCAACATTCAATCCATGAAGTATATTCGGTTAATGGGTACTAACTGGAAGATCACTGGTGTTCGAGCTCAGTACCCTCGACTGATCTTAACCATAGGGGGTGTTTATAATGGCCCAGTCGCAACTTGAGCGGTCTAGTCAAGAACTACAGACCAAATTCGAGGAACTCCTCGAGAGTCGAAATGTCTATTATAACCCCCCTGCTTCTATGCATATGGAATACGATGCAATCGTCTTTAAGCGCAGCCGCATTAACAATAACTTTGCTAATAACGGTGTGTATAGACAGCTGTATGCATATGAAGTGACCGTGATTACCCGAGATCCCGATGCCTCGATCGTCGAAAAGATTTCGAGGCTCCCTCGGTGTACATACGATCGCAATTTCGTATCTGATAATCACTATCATAACGTTTTTACATTAATTAATTAAAGGAGGACACCAATATGTCTAAACTGTTTTGGGATCAGACCAGTGAACGTACCTACGAAACTGGTATTGAGCAGGTTGCCCTGTATCCCCAGACCGCTGGTGCTTACCCTGCTGGTGTGGCTTGGAATGGCATCACTGCCCTGAATCTGACTCCTTCCGGTGCAGAGCCCACCCCTCTGTACGCTAACAACCGCAAGTATCTGACCATGATGTCTGTCGAGGAGCTCGGTGGTACCATCGAGGCCTACACTTATCCTGATGAGTGGGCCGAGTGCGACGGTTCCGCTACTGTTACCCCTGGTGTGTTCATCGGTCAGCAGGCTCGTAAGACCTTTGGTCTGGTCGGTAAGACCCTCATCGGCAATGATACCGATGGCACCAAGTATGGCTACAAGCTGCATCTGATCTGGGGCTGCCTGGCTGCTCCTTCCGAGCAGTCTAACGCCACTGTCAATGACAGCCCCGAGGCTAAGACCATGTCTTGGGAGTTCAGCACCACTCCTGTTGAGGTTGCTGGTTATGAGCCCACTTCCTACATGTGCATTGACTCCACTAAGGTTGACGCTGAGAAGCTGGCTGAGCTGGAGGCCATTCTGTACGGTGATATCGACGCCGAGGCTCGTCTGCCCCTGCCCAACGAGATTGTTACTCTGATGGGTACCGCTGGCTAATAAAAAGCTAGCCATGAAGTGATTGTTTGGTGGTGCACAACACTCTTTTTAATAAAAGAAACCTCCATTCCACATGGGAGTCGTATTCAGGTCAGCTGGCGACTCCCTCTTTTTTATTACTAACACATTTAATTGTCGCTATGCGACCATCTGAAAGGAGAACAAACTACATGATTAAAAAGACTATTACCTATGTTGACTATGACGGTCAGACCAGAACCGAGGCGTTCTACTTTAACCTGAATAAGGTTGAACTGACTAAGATGCAGCTCGGCACCGATGGCGGTTTTGCTGAATTCTTGAAGCGCATCACTGCCGCTAAGGACACCGCTGCTATGCTGAAGGTTATTACCGATCTGGTTGAGAATTCCTATGGCGAGAAGCAGCTGGATGGTAAGCGTTTCCGTAAGGATAAGGAACTCACCAATGCTTTCATTGAGAGTCCTGCTTACGAGGCTCTGTTCATGGAGCTGGTTCAGAATACCGATGCTATGACTGAGTTCGTGAAGGGCATCCTCCCCGCTGATATGGCTACTGAAACCCCTGCTATCGAAGGCGTGTGATTCAAAACACGGGAGGGATGAGTGATGCTCCAAATAGCAGTGCCACTTGGCGTTGAACAGTGGGATGAGAAGACTGAGCAGTTTATCGAACCCGAGTACTTGACTCTGCAATTAGAGCATTCACTCGATTCTCTTTCAAAATGGGAGTCCAAGTGGCATAAACCGTTCCTATCCAAGGAGCGTAAAACCGTTGAAGAAACTATGGATTATATAAAGTGCATGACAGTAACCGAAAATGTTGATCCGCATGTATACGATTTTCTTACTTCTGAAAATCTCACAGCAGTAAATGATTACATTGGTGATCCGATGACTGCAACAACAATTTCCGAGAATAAAAACGCGAAACCAAATCGCGAAATCGTTACATCTGAACTCGTCTATTACTGGATGATTGCACTTCAAATACCATTCGAATGTCAGTATTGGCATTTGAATCGTCTCCTCACTCTAATCAAGGTGTGTAACATTAAGAATCAGCCGCCTAAGAAGATGAGTAAGCGAGATATTATGAGTCGTAATGCTGCGTTGAATGCGGCTCGTAGAAAGCAACTAAATTCGAAAGGATGAGCAATTATGAGCAATAGCAAACTTGCCACCTACACAAAGATTAGTCCCAATCGGACTAGCCCTAGAAATCACGAAACTGATACAGTTACTATTCATTGTACTGCTGGTGAAGGTACTGCCAAGCAGATTCTTAATCTGGCTCATTTTGTGAACTATTCGCCTAATAGTGGTGCATCTTGTAACTATGCTATCGGTTATGACGGTAGTATCGGTATTGGTGTTGAAGAGAAGGACCGTAGCTGGTGTTCTTCCAGTGGAACAAATGACCATCGAGCAATTACTATTGAGGTTTCCTCTAGTAATAAGCATCCTTATACCGTAACCGATGCTGCATACGCAGCCCTTATTAATCTACTGGTCGATATCTGCCAGCGTAACCCTGGTATAGGCACGCTTAAGTGGCAGGGTAATAAGTCTCTGATCGGTAAAGTTGATCAGCAGAATATGACTGTACATAGATGGTTTGCAAATAAGGCTTGCCCTGGTGATTATCTGTACAATAAGCATGCTGAAATTGCTGCTGAGGTTAATAAAAGACTCAGCGGTAAAACCGTTGTAGCGACTCCCGTAGAGCCCACTGAGTCCTACACTCTGAAAGAGTTTGTGAAGGACGTTCAGAAGGCTTGCGGTGCTGCTGTGGATGGCATTCCTGGTCCTGAAACTATTTCTAAGACCGTGACTCTGTCTGCTAAGAAGAACGCAAGGCATGCTGCCGTTAAGGCTGTTCAGAAGCGCCTGGCTGTTCTCGGTTATACCGAGGTTGGTAAGGCTGACGGCGTGGCTGGTCCCAAATTTACCGCGGCCGTTGCACATTTCCAGCAGGATAACAAGTGTGTTGTTGACGGTGAAGTCACCGCTAAGAACAAAACTTGGAAGAAACTTCTGGGCATGGCATAAGAAGGGGTTATTAAATGATTAAATTCAGACACCGGGGCGACTTCTCCAAGACGACTCGTTACTTAACTCGGGCTAAAAAAGCAGACTATCTTAAAGTTTTAGATAGATATGGTCGAGAAGGCGTAGCCGCCCTGGCGTCTGCAACACCAGTGGAGACTGGTAGAACCGCTAGCTCTTGGTTTTATGAAGTAACGTACAAGAGTGGAACTGCGACTATCACATTCCACAACTCAAACATTCAAAATGGAGTTCCGATAGCCATCATTCTACAATATGGTCACGGAACTGGAACTGGTGGCTGGGTAGAGGGGCGAGACTACATCAATCCTGCTGTTCAGCCTATTTTTGATAAAATCGCTAACGATGCGTGGAGGGAGGTTACTAAACTGTGAGTACGACAATTGATACAAGAGTTGTCGAGATGCAATTCGACAATAAGCAATTTGAAAACAATGTCGCAACTACAATGTCAACACTTGATAAGTTTAAGCAAAAATTGAACTTAACAGGTGCTACCCAGGGTTTAGAGAACGTAGATACTGCCGCCAGAAGACTTGATATGTCTGGTCTCGGTAATGCTGTAGAAACAGTGCAGGCGAAATTCTCAGCTCTGGGTGTCATGGGTGTAACCGCCCTCGCAAACATCACTAACTCGGCAGTTAATGCTGGTAAGCGGATGATTTCCGCCCTCACCATTGATCCGATAAAGACCGGCTTTAGTGAATACGAGACTAAAATAAATGCCATCCAGACCATCATGTCGAACACTGCCAGTAAAGGCACGACGATGGAAGACGTCACTCGTGTTATTGGTGAATTGAATACATACGCCGATAAGACGATTTATAACTTTGCGGAAATGACCCGTAACATCGGTACGTTTACAGCTGCTGGTGTCGGGTTGGAAGAATCGGCAACTGCTATCCAGGGTATTGCTAACTTGGCGGCTGTATCCGGTTCTACTTCTCAGCAAGCAAGTACTGCGATGTACCAGCTTTCTCAGGCTATGGCATCCGGTACAGTGAAACTTATGGACTGGAACTCTGTGGTTAACGCCGGTATGGGCGGTCAGGTGTTCCAGGATGCATTGAAGGCTACTGCTCGCGCACATGGCGTTGCGGTAGATGCCATGATTAAGAAGAGTGGTTCGTTCCGCGAATCTTTAAAAGATGGCTGGATCACCACTGAAATTCTTACCGAGACCTTAGCAAAGATGACCAAGGGTGGCGCGGCTGAATATCTGTCCAATCTAACCGGTGTTGAAATGAAACAGATTGAAGCAGCACAAAAACTTGTAGAAGAAAATAAAGATGGCACCGCGTCTTACGAACAGCTTGCCGAACAACTTGCTGCTACAGGAAAGATTTCTAAAGACGAAGCCGTTAATATCCTCAAAATGGCGGATAATGCCGAAAACGCCGCTACTAAGGTTAAGACTTTCACCCAGTTATGGGATACATTGAAAGAATCCGCACAGTCTGGTTGGTCTCAGACTTGGGAGATCCTAGTTGGTGACTTTGAAGAGGCTAAAGAGACTCTGACCAAGATTTCCGAGGTCGTTGGTGGAGCGATAGCTGCATCTGCCGAGGCTCGTAACCATATGTTGGAGGGCTGGAAAAAAGCCGGCGGCAGAAATCATCTTGTAGACTCCCTTTTTAATCTCATAAAAGCGTTTACGAGTATTGTCAATCCGATTAAAGAGGCTTTTAATGAGATATTTCCACCTCTCACAGCACGTAAGCTATTCTTATTTACCAACGGTATAAAAGAGCTTACTGCTAAATTAATACTTAGCGATGCTACTGCCGAAAAGCTAAAGCGTACTTTCAAAGGCGTGTTCGCAATTTTTGATATTGTGAAGCAAGTGGTTGGAGCTCTTTTTAAGGCACTCAAGCCTCTCTTTGGTACGGTTGGCGACCTCGGGGGCGGTATTCTTGATGTTACTGCCAATTGGGGAGACTGGCTTGTTAGTCTCAGCGAAAGCATCGAAAAGTCTGGTTTCTTTACGAAGGCAATTGAAAAGATACATGCGGCTCTTGGTAAAGTAAAGGAGTTTATTGATCCTATTATCGAGGGTTTTAAGAAGTTCGGTAATGAGGTTACTAAGAATCTAACAGCGGTTGCCGACAACGCCGAAGAACGACTAGGACCGTTAAGTGCCCTGGGTAAATTTATAACAGCCGTGTTTGGCGCTATAGGTAAGGCAATACAGAAAGTATTCCCCTTTGTCGTCTCAGCAGCTACCGCAATCGGAAAAGTCCTAGGCGATTTGATGGGGCGAATCTCTGATTCTATACAGAACGCCGACTATGATTCGTTCTTCGATCTAATGAGTGGTGGTATTATCGCTACCATTGGTGCATTCATCGCTAAATTTATAAAGTCAGGTAGTGACCTGCTAGATAATACTAGCGGTATTATAGAAAACATTAAGGGTATCTTCGGTGGCTTAAAAGAAGCATGCGGCGCTCTTACTGAATCCATAAAGGCTGACACTCTAAAGAAAATCGCCACCGCTGTCGGAATTCTCGCAGTATCTTTGTTGATACTGTCGCTTATTCCGTCCGAAAAACTATCTACTGCACTACTTTCCATAACTACCTTATTCGGTGAGTTAATCGGTACTATGGCTATATTTAGCAAGATAGACGGTATGAAAAGCGCCGGTAAGATCGCTCTTGCTATGAGCACTTTGGCTGGAGCGCTGTTCACCCTTAGCATAGCTCTTAAGATACTAAGCACTATGTCCTGGAGCGAAATGGGTGTTGCCCTGATATCCTTGTCAGTAGGCTTGGGCGAACTGGTCGGAGCAGTATGGCTACTATCATTGATGCCTGAAAAAGAACTCACTGGTTCTGTTAAAGCCATTAAAACTATGGCTTCCGCTCTACTTATCCTCAGTGTAGCTCTTAAAATCATGAGCACTATGTCTTGGGAAGAGATGGGTGTTGCACTTATTTCTATGACAGTCGGTCTTGGCGCAATGGTCGGTGCACTTTGGCTGTTACCTAAAGACCTTGCTGCTAGAACCGCCGGTATGATTGGTTTAGCAACAGCTATGGTCATTCTCGGCGCAGCTCTTAAAATTATGGCTACTATGTCTTGGGAAGAACTTGCTAGAGGACTCGTGGCTCTTGGTGCATCTCTGGTAATAATCGCCGTTGCGATGGGAGAAATGGAGAGCGCTATACCCGGAGCATTGGCAATGATGATTATCGCCCCGGCATTGGTAGCTCTAGCTGCTGCGCTTAAAATTGTATCGACTATGTCGTGGGAAGAAATAGCTAGAGGACTCGTTGCCATTGGTGCATCTCTGGTAATAATCGCCGTTGCGATGGGAGAAATGGAGAGTTCTATACCCGGAGCATTAGCATTGCTAGTCGTTGCAGCGTCTCTTGCGATTCTAACTCCCGTACTTCTTGCGCTTGGCTCGATGAGTCTCGCTGAAATCGGTAAAAGTCTGCTTGTATTAGCAGGCGTGTTTGCCGTTTTAGGCTTGGCCGGATATCTATTGCAACCGGTTATTCCATCTATCCTGGCGCTATCGGGCGCTATAGCTCTACTCGGCGTCGCTTGTCTAGCTATCGGAGCGGGTGTCCTAATGATTGGAGTTGGTATAACAGCACTAGCCGCAGCTCTTGCTACTGGCGGATTAGCCATTACGACATTCATATCAAGCATTATAAGTCTAATCCCGTTCCTAATTGAGCAAATTGGATTGGGTATTATCAAGCTTTGTCAAGTCATTGCTGGTAGTGCATCTGCTATTTGTGAAGCTGTAACTGTCATAATTGTATCAGTTGTCGATGCGCTTGTAACTGCTGTTCCTCACTTAGTCGACGGCATACTGGTCCTGATTACTAGTTTACTAGAATCCTTAGTGACATATATGCCTACGATTGTGGGTCTCCTGGTCACTCTGGTAGTGAAACTTCTGGAAGCTCTTGCTGCGCATGCTCCGACGCTAATAGAATCTATCTTCACACTATTTGTGGCCATAATTGACGGAATAGCTGCTAACATCACAACTATTCTAGAGCCATTGGTCGCTCTGTTTGGAACTATATTCCAGGGTATAGCCGAGGTAATTGGTCCGGTTATCGAGACTGTTATAGCTCCTCTTCTGGGATCACTAGCGCCGCTTATTATCGGTATTGTTGAAGCGCTTGCTCCCTATATACCTGTGATTTGTGCAGCGCTTGTGCAAATTTGTAATGCTTTTGTGTTAATGGCCCAGCAGATTGCGCCCATTATACAGAGTATTTCCGATTTAGTCAGTTCGGTCGGTACTGCAATAACTCAGATATTGTATGCGCTGGCCGCTGTTATCATGACCATCGGAGCTGCTATTTCGGCAACTCTACAGAGTCTTGGCACGGTATTTGATTCTATATTCAACGGTATTGCAACTGTAATTACTAGCGTTGGCGAGACTATAAATACTGTCCTTCAAGGCATTGCTGATGTGATTGAGTCTATCGGAAGCGCTATCGAGGATTCTCTTAACGGACTAGCCAATATATTCGACGAAGTCTTCAATGGTATCGACGAGATAGTAACCAGTGTTGGCGACTCCATAACGAATATTCTAAACGCAATCTCGGGCATTATCGAATCTATAGGTGAGGCCGCGCTCAACGCCGGTACTGGCTTCGAGAATCTAGCAAATGGCGTTAAGACTATTACAAAACTTAAGCTGGGTGATATGACTGCCAGCCTTACTGCCGTCGCGGTTGCTGTCGGCGATATAGGCACTCATGCTAGCGAGCTTAAAAAAGTCGGTACTGGAATGAAAAACATTGCGTCCAGCATCGAGACTATGCCTACTGGACTATCTGCTGCATCAGCAGCTATGGCAGGATTTACGGTTGCATTCACAAGCGCTATTGCGGTTGTCGATACTCTATCTGATAAGTTAGTTGTAGTCGCCAAAACTGCGATTAAAAAGTTCGCCGCCAGTCTTATAAGTCAGCGGTCCGCTGTGAAAAGTGCATGCACCTCAATTGTATCGACTTGCGCTGAGGCTATATCCGGCAAAGCGAGTTCCTTCACGTCCGCCGGTAAGGACCTTGGTTCTGGTCTGGTAAAGGGTATCAACGCGAAAAAGACAGCTGTGTATAATGCGGCGTATGCACTTGGTCAGAAAGCTGTCCAGGGCGAAAAAGACGGTCAGAAGTCTAACTCGCCGTCCAAGCTGACAATTCTCGCAGGTAAATGGCTCGGCGAGGGTCTGGTTATCGGAATGGAGAAAATGAGCACTGCGGTTTATCGTTCTGGCTACGGTTTGGGTGAGACTGCTACTAACACCATTTCGTCCACTATATCCAGTATAGCGGATCTAGTCAGTACAGATATCGATTCTCAGCCCACCATCCGCCCGGTTCTCGACCTGAGCGATGTTAAAACTGGTGCTTCTGCAATCGATGGTATGCTTAACTCTGGAAGCGCTATCGGCGTCTATGCTAATGCTAGCTCGATCGGTGCAATGATGAATCAGCGAATTCAAAATGGAGTTACTAACGGTGATGTCGTATCTGCTATCGAGAAACTTAACAAGAATCTCGGTAATGTTAGAGGCGACACTTATCAGGTTAATGGCGTCACTTACGACGACGGTACAAATATTGCTACCGCGGTTAAGGACCTTGTCCGAGCTGCTAGAATTGAGAGGAGAGTTTGATAATGGCTGTAAAAATATATACGGTTGGACGTGGCGATACACTATGGAGTATCGCTAAAGCTACTACCGGTAAAGGTACAGATTATAAGAAACTTGCCTCGATTAACAATCTTTCAAACCCGAATCTCCTGGCCGTAGGTCAGCAGCTCAAACTAGAAGATGATGGAAGCTCGTCTTCTGCATCCAAAGCGAATAATTCTAACAAGATCACCAAGATAACTTTCGGCGAACAAAGTAATGCCGATAATACCCTCTTCGCAACGTGGACTTGGGACAGAACAAACACCGCCGGCTATAAGGTTCTATGGACCTATAATACAGGTGACGGTGTATGGTTCTCTGGCGATAGTAGCACCATTAACGTTGACAAAGACGCACCTGAATTGGCAAGAGTGAGTAAATTTAGCATTCCCTCTAATGCCAAAGAAGTACGTTTCAAGGTCAAACCTATATCTGAAACGTACAAGAAAAACGACACTGAAGTTAATCATTGGGATGCTGTCTGGTCTGAGACTAAAACTTGGACCGACAGTACTCCCTTAGCGACTCCTTCGGCACCGAATGTTGAAATTGTCAAGTATACGCTCACAGCCTCACTCGACGGTATCGATATTTCCGGTGCTACTCATATCGAGTTCGAGGTCGTAAAGAATAACAAAAGCGTATTTACCACCAAGAAGGGTACTATTACGACCGGTCGTGCTTCGTATGCTTTCACTGTCGATGCTGGCGGCGAGTATAAGGTTCGTTGTCGTGCGTGCGGTAGTAAGAACGCTGTAAGTGAATGGTCTCCGTATTCCAGTAATGCGAAATCCATACCTTCTACACCTGCCACTTTTGTAACTGTACGTGCCGATTCTGAAACGTCTGTGTATTTAGATTGGAAAGCAGTTAACGCTGCGACTAAGTATGATATCGAGTATACGGATAAGAAAGAGTATTTCGACGCGTCTGGTCAAACAACTACGGTGTCAATACCAGAAGATACTTTAGCATGGTACGTCACTGGTCTTGAATCTGGTAAAGAGTATTTCTTCAGACTCCGTAGTGTTAACAGCGCAGGTAATTCTTCCTGGTCCGCAATAAAGTCTGTTATCATCGGCACCGAACCCGCGGCACCTACAACATGGTCCTCTACCACAACTGCTATAGTTGGTGAAACTGTAAAACTGTATTGGGTTCATAATACTGAAGACGGCTCTAGCCAGAAGTATGCTGAAGTGGATCTAGTCATCAACGGTACTGCAATCGCCCCGGCTATTACGGTGCAGAACCTGACTGATGAAGACGAGAAAGATACGACAAGAGTGTGTCTTATTGACACGGAAACTGGTTATATCAAGTGGACGGAAGACGACGGCGAGCACACTAAAAATCTCGGTGTGTCTTTTGTTACGGGATCTACGATTCAATGGCGTGTCAGAACAGCCGGTATTACAAATGTATATAGCGATTGGTCTGTACAGCGCACCATCGATGTGTATGCTAAGCCGACTCTCGATATTAGCGTAACTAACTCGGATAACGAGCCTCTCGCTGTAGTAACATCCTTCCCGTTCTACATCTATGGACTTCCTGGTCCTGCCACTCAGGCTCCTATCGGTTATCATTTGAGCATCACGGCTAATGATACCTACGAAACCACCGATCGTATTGGCAATCCTATGACGGTCAACGCCGGCGATTCGGTATACTCCAAATACTTTGATGTCAGTAGTTCGTCTCTTCTAGTGGAGATGTCTGCGAATAACGTGGATCTTCAAAATGGAGTTGAATATACAGTCACTTGTCGAGTGGCTATGAATTCCGGTCTGACTGCCGACGATACTGCTGTATTTTCGGTCTCCTGGGAAGATCAGATTTATGAGCCTAATGCTGAAATAGGTATCGACAATGATAGCATGACCGCGTCCATTCGTCCCTACTGTGTAGATAGTAAACTCATATGTCATACCGTAACTCTTGAGTCTGATAAGTATGTTATCGGTGAGGAATTCACTGGTGCTATCGAGGGTGAGGTTGTGCGTGAATACCATCGTGTTACAGCACGTTCCGGGGTCTATACAGTTGGAGCGGAATTTGATATACCCGTGCTTGGCGAGCCCGTCGCTGGAGCTAAGACCAAGACCGGCGAGCAGGTGTATTATGGTACTGCCCTAGACGGCGAAACTCTATATTACTGCTACGTTAACCCCAATCCCGAGCCTATAACCGAGACTGGCGAATTGGTTTATCGAGGGGTGGATGTTGACGGTAATGAGATGTTCTACTGTTTCATTGAAGAGAGCACACCCGTAATAGACGTTTGGCTTGCAGTCTATCGTCGAGAATTTGACGGCAGTTTTATAGAGCTGGCATCTCAGCTCGATGGAGCTAAAGCTACTACCATTACAGATCCGCATCCTGCTCTTGACTTTGCTAGATATAGAATCGTGGCAACTTCTAAGGACACAGGCGCTGTTAGCTATTTCGATCCGCCCGGTTATCCCGTTGGCGGCAAAGCAGCAATTATTCAATGGGATGAGGAGTGGACCGATTTCGAGGTTAACAACGAGGACTCTTTGGTAGAGCCTCCCTGGTCGGGTTCGCTTCTGAAGCTTCCGTATAATCTGGATGTATCTGATAATCATTCACCCGATGTGTCTCTTGTCAAGTATATCGGTCGTGAGCATCCAGTGAGCTATTATGGTACTCATGTCGGAGCCACTTCAACATGGAAAACCGACATAGAGAAAACAGACAAAGAAACTTTATATGCGCTTCGCCGTCTGGCTAACTGGATGGGGAACGTGTATGTGAGAGAGCCTTCCGGTAGTGGTTACTGGGCTAATGTGACTGTGTCGTTTAGCCAGACACATTGCGAACTAACAATACCTGTATCTCTCACTATAACAAGAGTCGAAGGAGGAGTATAAGATGCCTGATTGGTTGGGGTCCATGCAACGGACGTATGAATACTATACGGTCGATCCCGGTAC
>JAEIGA010013608.1_pt1 | contig 12385 bp, 13 predicted proteins | sample 9270691 | NCBI WGS metagenome assembly JAEIGA01 (sample SAMN17057246, study PRJNA624740) | gut metagenome | biome: biome; isolation source: fecal sample | host: Bos grunniens | place: China: Xizang | collected 2019
CCTGTTTCGGGGTTGATGACCTTTGCATATTTGCCGTCTCTTACCTCTGTTCGGTATTCAACACGGGAAAAGTCGATTCTCCAGTATGAACCGGGAACGGGCATGCCTGCTTTTGTAGCCTCGATAAGGGTTTTCCAGGGCATTTTGATCTCAACGGACCAGCCTTTGTTTCCGGACATTTTTGTGGGATCGTTGATAACGCCGTCGATATGAACAGCGGTCTGCATTCCGGCAATTTCAAGACTGTTGAAGACCGTATTGTTTTCATCTCTGTAGGGTTTAACGAGAAGAAGATCCCAGGTGGTGTTGAGAGCATTCATTTCAAACTCGATGTAATTATGAGTATCCCCGTCGGGATCAATGAACACCTCAAAGTCGTTTTCATAACAGATAACGGAATCGTGTTCTGTAAAAGTACCCCAGATCTTATCTTCCCAAAGGTAAGCGCCGATATAGAGGGCTTCATCGTCCCAAAGCATCTTCATCTGTGTTTTGAGATACGGTGCGGGGCGAACGGTGTTCCATTCTATATCTTCAAAGTCTTCGCTCCATTCAGCGGCGTCCCAGAAGGGCTTGTCGAGACGGCCGTCGATCTGCGGGGGAAGAACTGCACGGTTGCAAACATATGTCTTGGGCTTGAATTCAATATTCTGTTCCTCAAGACCGATAAGATATTTGTACATATATCTGTCTCCTGATCTTTGCAATAATAGTCTCAGTTAAATTATTTGATATAAACAAGACCGTCGTGACGGATATAGATGTTTCCGCCGCCTACAGCAGGGATGTGAGCTTCGTAGGTGTTGGAGGTAGTTTCGATAACGGGATCGATAGCAGGAGCTTCGTCGCCGCAAAGTTCTTTCATATCATTGCAGAAGCAGCCGTGCTGTTTGAAGTAATTTCTCTGCATATAGTAGAGTTTACGGAGTTCCCATTTAAGATATTCGTTTTCGGGGATCTTGAATTCGGGCTGAGTTTTTGCTTCGTCCTGGAAGTAGAGGAAGCCCCAGAGCTCGGGCATATGCATATCTACGCGGCCGATAGGAGACCAGATCCAGTTATCTTCGGGATAACGTACGCCTGTTTCGGGGTTGATGACCTTTGCATATTTGCCGTCTCTTACTTCGGTTCTCCATTCAACACGGGAGAAGTCGATTCTCCAGTATGCACCGGGAACGGGCATACCTGCTCTGGTACCTTCGATAAGAGTTTTCCAAGGCATTTTGATCTCAACGGACCAGCCTTTGTTTTCGGACATTCTGGAGGGATCGTTGATAACGCCGTCGATATGAACAGCAGTTTCGAGGCCCTGAATATCAAGGCTGTTGAATACTGTCATATTTTCATCTCTGTAGGGTTTAACGAGAAGAAGGTCCCAAACGGTGTTGAGAGCGTTCATTTCAAATTCGAAATATTTGTGGGTATCTCCATCGGGATCGATGAAAACTTCAAAGTCGTTATCGTTGAAGATAACACAGTCACGCTCGGTAAGAGTGCCCCAGATCTTATCTTCCCAAAGATAAGCGCCGATGTAGAGAGCTTCATCGTCCCAAAGCATCTTCATCTGAGTTTTGTGGTACGGAGCGGGGCGAACGGAGTTCCATTCGATATCTTCGAATTCGTCACTCCACTCAGCAGCATCCCAGAAAGGCTTGTCGAGACGGCCGTCGATCTGCGGGGGAAGGACTGCGCGGTTGCAAACATATGTCTTGGGCTTGAATTCGATATTCTGTTCATTTGTGCCGATAAGGTATTTATACATAGTTCATTTCTCCTGTTTATTTTAATAAATTATATATATACATTATAAACCAAAAATGCCCTCATGTCAACACATTTTTGACATAAAGGGCAAATTTATTTTTAATTAAAGCATTTTTTCATATGCTCTTCGGGGCGCACCGTCGGAAAGAATGATGTTCCCGCAGTACGTAAAGCCGTTTTTACCTATCATTTTCTGCATAGGGATATTATCGTCGTGGGTATCAACACGGAGGCTCGGCAAGCCTGCGGCACGGGTCTGCTGTTCGGCAAAAGAAACGAGCATCGAAGCAAGCCCCGACTTTTTGACAGACGGGCTTACCGCAACACGGTGGATGACCCCGTAGCTGCCGTTATTGAGCCATTCTCCGTTATATATTTCGGCATATGTCGGTTCTCCGCGCATTGAGATCATTGCGGTTGCGCAGATATTTCCGTTTTCGTCAACAACGACATAGCTTTCGCCGTTTTTTATATCGTTCAGCAGCATTTCCTCATTTGGGGTTCCGTTCTGCCATTGATCGATACCGTTTTCTTTAAAGAATTTTTTTGCAGCATTGATTATTTCCATCATGGATGAAATATCTTTTTCTGTGGAATTACGAACTTTCATTTTTTTATTTTCCTAACTTTAATGTTACGATATAACCGTCGATATTGTTGCCCGAAACAAAATATTCCGTGCCCTCGGGAAGCTCAAATGACGTTGTCTCCCCTGCCGATCTTATATAAAAAATCTCATATTTGTCGCCCGTTTCGGATGTAAACATCATATGGTCGCCGTCATACGGATACGCCTTGAGATAACTCATATATTCTTCATAGCAAAGGCTCGTTCCCGAAATGATCTCTGAATGAGGCAAGCCGAGATATCTGAAATGCCAGGGCTCGTATGCGATGCCCGTAATGTCAGTTTTTTCGGAATCGTAACGGACGATAAAGCCGTATTTATAGCAGTTTTCGTTGATCCATGCATATTCGTCCTCACCGCGGAAATCGAAGCTTTCGCCGTCGGACGTATAAATACCGAGGTCAACGGCAAGACCCGTATGATGCTCGCTTGCACCGGGAACTGCGACCCATTTTTCGGTCGTTTCAACATCGCCGCCGTAATAATCGAGCTTTGAAGCGTAGATACGCTTCTGATCGTCAAGAGTTCGGTACGTGCTGATAATGTTGACATCGCCGTTGGATGTTCTGTTATAAAAATCAACAAGAAGCTTATTGAGATGATCTCCGGCAACGGGATCGATCATCATACCCGTATCGCGGAACTTATACGCGGAGGATTTATGGGTGTACATATCGATAAGCCCTGCATTTTCGGGAAATTCGTAAAGATACTGACGGTTTACAAGGATAAGAATACCTTTTTTGATATCTTCTTTTTTAAGCTCGACCGTCATCATTTTTATTTCGGGTTCAGGTTCGGGCTCGGAGACCTCTTCCTGTATGGGGGGAGTCTGCTCCTGCTCGGGGTCGGTCACAGTATCGGGGTCGGGGTTAAAAACAGAAGTATCGTCCGACATACCGTGTTCATCGGAAACATATCCGCCGTTTTCACCGTTTTCAACGTCACCGTTACGGTTAACGATAGCCAGGATTATAAAAACAGTGGCAAGAATAACCGCGAGAGAAAAAACGGCTGTTGTGATTTTTCTGATAAGTCTTTTTCTGCGTTTACGCGCAAGTCTTTTACGTCGTGCTGTGTCTGTTGTGGGCATAAAGTACCTCAAAAAATAGTAAATAAAAGGGTTTTGATAATTATATCATATATTTCAGAAAAAAACAATAGATTTTCTGTGTTAAAATCGAAAACAGGACTTGTTTTTCGCAAAGAACTGTGATATAATATTTTATTATGAGTGAAATTTTAACTATCATACAGTGTGTTGCCGTGCTGGGTATGTTCATGGCGGCAGGCTTTATTTCCGTTAAAACGGGATACATATCCAAAGATGCGGCGGGTGCGGTGTCAAAAATAGTAACAAGGCTGATGTTTCCCGCATGGCTCGCATCAAAACTGCTTTCACAGAATATAACAAAACAGCAGATAATCGACCAGCTTCCCCTGTTTGCGGCAGGCGCAATAATAACGCTCGCGCTTCTGGGGCTCGGTTTTCTGTTTGCAAAAATAACGAAAGCCGAAGCGGCGAGAAAATACGTTTTACTGTCGCTTTGCTCGGCTCCGAATGCCATTTTTCTTGCGATGCCGATCTGCCAGGGCATATTCGGAGACGAAGGATCGTTGGCATGCACGATATTCGCACTTGGCTCGGACATGATATCATGGACGCTTACGATATCTCTCCTTGCATCGGGCGGAGAAAGGCTTTCGGGCGAAAAGAAAAAGAAGGGTATACATATAAATCCCGTAACGGTCGTTTTTATAATATCCTTTATTCTCAAGATGCTCGGATTCAACCTTCCGTCGTTTATTCAGGAGCCGCTCTACAAATTCGGCTCGGCACTGTCTTATCTTGCGATGGTATATCTCGGAATGATGCTTGTGGGTGTTAACATAAAGAACATTTTCAAGGATAAAATGACGTATCTTTTCGTTCCGCTCAAATGTTTTGTTATACCATTTGTTTTAGGTGTGGGTCTTGCATTGACAGGGCTGTTTTCGCCGATGACCGTGGGTGTTATAACGATAGTTTTTGCGGCATCACCGATGATCTCAATGACTGTTTTTTACAAGGAATACGGGCTTGACTACGTATTCGGCAATGCGGTAACGTTTGTTTGCATATTGCTGAACATTCTGACGATACCGGCAATGTACTGGGTGGTAAGCTCGGTAATGAAAATATTGGAGCTTGTGTAATAATGAAATATATATCAACATCTGCTGAGCAGACAAGAAAGATTGCCGCAGAGCTGTTAAAAACATTTCCGCAGGGTGCGACTGTCTGCCTTGACGGAGAAATGGGCGCAGGGAAGACCGTATTTGTCCAGGGCTGTATGCAGGCAATGGGATATACGGGAAGGGTGACAAGCCCAACCTTCGCTCTCTGCAACGAATATATAACGGATGACAAAAAAATAATGCACTACGATCTTTGCCGCATAACAGATGAGGACGATCTGTATTCCACGGGTTTTTACGACAGTGATGCGGATCTGATATTTGTTGAATGGGCAGGAACGAACTGCGACGGATTTGACAATGCGGTAAGAATAAGTTTTTGCTACGGTGAAAACGAAAATGAAAGAGTGATAATGCTCGATGACTGAAAAAACGGTAAATGAAATGATGCTTGCCTTCGACACTTCGGGGCAGACTTGCGCAACAGCGGTGATAGCGGACGGGAAAGTCATCGCATCGGCGTTTTCTAACAGCGGTCTTACGCACTCAAAAACGCTTCTCCCGTCGATCGAGAACGTATTAAAAGAGTCTCTGACAGACGTTAAACAAATAAACAAGATAGCTCTGACAGTTGGCCCCGGTTCTTTTACGGGTGTTAAGATAGGCGTTTCAACAGCAAAGGGTCTCGCTTTTGCAAAAAAGCTCCCGTGCATTGCGGTTTCAACGATGGCGGCACTCGCGTGCGGAGCAAAGGGCTTTGACGGAATAATCTGCCCTGTTTCGGACGCAAGAAGAGGCATGCTTTACAATGCTGTGTTCCGCTGTGAAAGATCTGGATTTACAAGACTTTGCGAAGACAGACAGATCGACGGAAGCGAGCTTGCGGGCGAGCTTTCGGAATATGTTAAAAACGGCGAAAAGATCCTTATTTTAGGCGACGGAGCCGATATATTTGAAAAGAAATGCGAAGAAGCCGGCATATGCGTTTACAGAGCGGCTCAGAACGTTGCTTTTATACATGCAGAAGGCATCTGCGAAGCGATAAAAGAAGGATTTTACGAAGAAAAGACGGCAGGAGAGCTTACGGCTGTTTATTTAAGACCGCCGCAGGCTGAAAGAGAAAGACTTGAAAGACTTGCCGCAGAGCAAAATAAAAATTAAAGGAAAAGGGTAATATAAAAATGATAGCTATAGCATCTGATCACGCAGGTTTTGCGCTCAAAGAAAAAATCAAGAAACATCTTATTGAAGAATTAAAAGCAGAGGTATGCGATTTCGGCACAGAAAACGAAGAAAGCTGTGACTATCCCGTATTTGCAAAGAAGGCATGTGAGGCTGTAACATCCGGCAAATGCGACAAGGCGATCCTTGTTTGCGGCACAGGTATAGGCATGAGCATGGCTGCGAATAAAGTTAAAGGCATAAGAGCCGCTGTTTGCACAGAAACATTTGCGGCGAAGTACACAAGACTTCACAACGATGCAAACGTTCTTTGCATGGGTGCGCGCGTTATCGGCGAGGGTGTTGCCATTGAGATCACAGACACTTTCATCTCAACCGAATTTGAAGGCGGCAAGCACAAGAGAAGAATCGATATGTTTGAATAAAAGCGGTAATTTAAAATGAAAAAAATTATTACTGGTTTGATATTTCTTGCGGCGGTATGCATTGCGGCTGCGGGAACGTATTCCGTGGTGATGGCTTCCGAGGTCGATTTTAAGATAAAGCTTGTTTTTTCGGGCGTTATACTGCTTCTGGCATTGATCGTGGGCATTTACGCTTCGGCTGTAACGAGAGATTCAAAGAGAAAATCGATAGAATCCGCACTTTGCGGTATTACGAAAAAAGGCATCGCGATATACGAAGACGGCGAATTTGTTTTTGCAAACAATAAATATATAAGAACCGAAGAAAAAGAAAACGTTAATTTTTTCAAAGCGGTAAGAGACGGCAAAACCGTTGACGGATACGTTGTTAAAACAGAAGAAAACGTAAACTCAAAAAGCAGATTTCTCATTATTGAGGTAGAAAAAGCCGAAGAAAAAGAGGAAACTGTTCAGGCGGAATAAAAAATAAGACCTATTTTCAGAGAATATCTCGGGAAATAGGTCTTTTCATATTTATTTACCTGTTGAACCGAATCTGCCTTCGCCGCGGTCGGTTGAATCGAGCTGATCGCATTCGACAAGCTCATGGCGGGGGCAGGGAACGACAACGAGCTGAGCGACACGTTCGCCTTCGTGAAGGACTGCGGTTTCGGAAAGAGTGTTATGAAGAGAAACAAGAAGTTCTCCTCTGTAATCACTGTCGATAACGCCGACACTGTTTGAAAGCGTGATGCCGCGTTTTACACCGAGGGATGAGCGGACGAAAATAAGGCCCACATGTCCATCGGGAATCGCAACGCAGATACCTGTTTTAACAACTGCGTGGCCGTTTGGCGAGATCGAAACATCTTCACCGAAGACTGTAAGATCGAGGCCTGCGGCGCCGTCCGTTGCATAAAAAGGGACAGGCGGCTTTTTGCCGTTTCGCTCAATTCTTGAGTATTTTAACGTCATATTGTTTCTTTTTCGATGGAGATGCCGTTTTCGTCAATAGTGAGAACGGAATAAACACCGTTTTTAAAGAAAGCGGGCTGGGTGTAATAACGGATACCGTTCTGTTCAACATCGTCGCCGCTGTGGTAATGAGCCTGAAGAACGAGGGCAACCTTACCGGAAGCGTTGATGATATCGCGAACTGCTTCCGCATTGGAAACGACGTGGGGATTAACGTGTTCAAGGCCGTCCATAAAGAAATCGAGACGCTGATGGCAAACAACTACAGCCTGCTTGAAATCATCGCGGGAGAGCTGTTTTTTAAGGAAATCGAGCTGAGCCTCGGGGATGTAAGAATCTGTCCAGTCGGAAAAACCGGGAGCATATGCTTTGCCGTCGCAGGAGTAGTTTGCATCGAGAGCAACGAAGAGAGTGTCATCTTTTTTGAACTGATAAGCGCCGCCGAGAGTCTCCGAGCAATGAAGAAGGAGATCCTTGGGCAGACACATGCTGTCGCGGTTACCGAGAACGTAATATGTGTTGACGGTGGAACTGATCATGGAACGGGAGAACATGGAAGCAGTCATATAATTTGCATTTTCGTCTCCGCTGTCGCTGATAAGATCGCCGAGATTAAAAACAAAGTCGTACTTTTCCGCCTTTGCCTTTTCGTAAAAGGCTTTTACTTTAACAGTTGTGGGATCCTCCGGAACAGGTTCGGGCTTTTTGCCGGGTTCGGGACGGGGCGGACGTTCTTTTTTAGGCAGATGGATATCTGCAATAATTCCGATTTTCATGGTTTGTTCCTCCAAGAAAGTTTTATATTAAGAATAGTATCTGCCTCTTGTTATATTAAGAGGAAGATCTGAATTTTGTTCAATATAAGAATCAATTATATTTTCCGCTTCGGAAGCGGTCTCATCGGTAAACAAAAATCTGATGAAGCCGAATCGGGGAAGCTTTTTATCTGCAAGCCAGAGCTTATCGGCGTTCCAGAGTCTGTTTCGGCAGCCGAAATCGCAGGTGAGAAGAAAATCCTTTTTCATTCTGTCAGTAAGGAACGCTGATTTGCCCTTTCGGTCGCAGCCCTTACCGTTACCGCCTTTTACGCAGTTTTTCATTATCATAAAAGGAAGTCTGCCGTATGCAATGATACCGGTATTTTTACCGCAAAGGTCTTCTGCCTGACGCATTGTAAGCTCAAACGAAAGAGTTAAGCTGTTAAGGCCGAGGGCTGAATATTCACGGACGGATTCCGCGTTTACGATATTGAGACCGTAATCGCCGTGAACGGTAAATCCGAGATCGGAAGCGAAGCGTATATGACCGATGTTTCCGCAAAGAGCGTGTTTAACACCGAGTTCAGCCGCGGCGGCAAGCTGCTTTTCGACCTGTCTTTTTTCGCTGTCGTGAAAAACAGAGGGAAGAGCAACGCCGATCTTTTCACCGTAAGCGGCAACCGTTTTTTCGGCGCTTTTACGTAAAAAGAATTCGGACGGGAGCCAGATCCTCGAAAGCTTATCCGCATTTTCGGGAATAGCCGAATGATGTAAAAACAAAGCTTCGAGCTCTGTTTTCTCCGCGGGTGTAAAAACAAAGGGAGGATCTTTTCTTAACGAGAACGCCTGATTTTTTGTAAGGCGCATATCGGTAAGATTTTTGATGATATCGCGGCGCGCGGAGTTAAGAACGGAAACGGGTATAAAATCGTCGTCATTTTTTTGACAGGAGAACGTATTTATATAATACGGTGTACCGCCGAGCTTTGAAAGGGCGGTCATGATCTCTTCGTCAGAGGTAGGACGTTTTTCCGCCTTCTGAACGGGAACGGACGATTCCGCGCTGAATCCGTCATTGCAGGAAGCAGACACAACTGCGGTCTGTCCGTCGCTTTTTACGGAAATATCGAGAGGGAAGCGTTTATATTCCTCGTTGGGAAGAGAAATTTTCAAGGGCTGTTCGTTTTCCTTGCGGACACCGAACATATCCTTGCCCTGTCTGGATGTAAAATAACCGTCGGTAAAGCCCTGACGGCTGAATATCTGTGCAAGATAATCCTTTTTTTCGTTTGAATACGGTTCGCCGTTTTTTGCACGGACGTAAGCATCCGTTACTGCGGCAACGTATTCGGGACCTTTCATTCTGCCCTCGATCTTTAAGGAGGTGACACCTGCATCGAGAAGCTTCGGAACGTATTCGAGAAGACAGTTATCTTTAAGGCTGAGCGTGTAGCCGTTTCTGTAGGGCAATCTGCAGGGCTGAGCGCAAAGACCTCTGTTGCCGCTTCGTCCGCCGATAATTGAGCTCATATAGCACTGACCGCTGTAGGACATACAGAAAGCGCCGTGAACGAAGAATTCGGTTTCAACGGGAGAATGGGAAGCGACATAGCTTATATCTTCAAACGAAAGCTCGCGTGAAAGGACGACTCTTGAAAATCCGAGATCCGCAAGGGCTTCAACGCCGTCAAGAGAGCAGACGGACATCTGAGTGCTTGCATGAAGAGGCACGGACGGGGTGCATTTTTTCAGAAGGCTCGCAAGACCGAGGTCCTGAACGATAAAAGCGTCAATGCCGGCATCAGTAAGGAATTCGGCAAGAGTCAAAGCCTCGGAAATCTCTCTGTCGTAAACAAGGGTATTCATTGTTACATAAACACTGACACCGCGTTCGTGACAAAAAGCTATAGACTCCCGAAGCTCGTCATCGGTAAAATTTTTGGCATTTATTCTTGCGTTAAAGCCGGAAGCGCCCAGGTAAACTGCATCAGCACCCGAAAAAACGGCTGCGCGGAGAGCCTCACGTGAGCCTGCCGGAGAAAGTATTTCCATATTTGCTTATTTGTTGGAGAGGTCGATCTTGAGGGCAAGAAGTTCGTCTCTGAGCTTTTCTGCGGTTCTGCGAGCCTCGTCACGTTCAGCGATAGCCTTGGTGGTGTCATCGAGGTAATCCTTGAGCTGAAGACGCATATTGTCTGCGCCTACCTGAAGCTTGATAAGCTGATCGTAAAGCTCCATAAGAGCGAGGATGCTTGCTTTTGCGAGAGAAGCGCTGGGGTTGGCAGCAGTCTGTTCCTTGATCTTTTCTTCAACAGCCTGAGCGATCTTCTGAGTGTATTCTTCGCTTTCGGTTGAGTAGAGAGAGAGTTCAAAGCCTGCTATTTTAACTGTATAAACGTTTTCCATGGAAAGTATTTACTCCTTTGTTGTCTTGTTTTTCTATATAATAACATAAAAAGAAAAAAAAAGCAATATTTTTTTACTGAAAATCGCGTAAAATTATTTACTTTTTCTTTTTTCTATGGTATAATAAAGAAACAAACACCACACACGACCAACATTTACAAAAAAAACGGAGGCATTGATGTCTTTTATCAAATCGATCATCCTCGGTCTTGTTCAGGGGCTGACAGAATTTCTGCCCGTGTCAAGCTCGGGGCATCTTGCAATTTTTCAAGAACTGTTGGGGACGGAAGAAGAAGTGTCTGATATCTTTTTCACGTCTCTTCTTCATCTGGGAACACTTCTGGCGGTATGCTTCGTTTACAGAAAAACACTCGGAGATCTGCTGAAAACTCTTTTTTCCTCGATCGGACCGCTTTTCAAGGGTGAAATAAAATGGAAAAAGGGTCTGCCGACGGAAAATACGGCAAGAAGAAAAGGCATACTGATAATTTATGCCCTTCTTCCGATGTTTCTGATACTTCCGATAAAGGATTTTGTTGAAAACATCTACTCCTCTACCCTGCTTGTGGGGATCGCGCTTCTTGTAACATCGCTGTTTCTGTTTTTATGCGACAGATTTGCGTGCGGCAAGAAAAATGAGGAGACGATGACAGTAAAGGATTCGCTCATTATCGGCTTCACACAGCTTTTTGCGGTTCTTCCGGGCATTTCACGTTCGGGTTCAACGATAACTGCGGGATTGGCATGCGGGCTTGACAGAAACTTTGCGGCGGAATTTTCGTTTATAATGTCGGTACCGACGATACTTGCATCTTTTCTTTTTCAGGTTATTGAGATGATAGTGGACGGCGTTTCCGTCAGTGCAGAGCTTATACCGGTATATATTGCGGGGGTCGTAACATCCGCAGTTTCGGGTTTTTTTGCGATAAAGCTTCTGCAGATGCTTCTGAAAACGAAGAAATTCGTTATTTTTTCCGTATATTGCCTTCTGATGGGTATTTTTGCGATAGTTTTAAGCATTGTTAAATAAAAACACAACACACAAAAAACGTTTAAAGTAAGGGAGTTTTGGCATTGGCAGCAACAAAAAAGACAGCCAAAAAGACAATGACAAAAAAAGCGGCAAAGACCGCATACGTTCACGATACCGTAACGGGGCTCATACTGATCCTCGCCGCGGTGCTGATATCTATAAGCCTCGTTTCAAATCTTATCGGACCGTTCGGCAAAGTTATTCAGGCGGGGTTATTGGGTCTTTTCGGTGCAGGTTCTATACTTTTTCCGGTACTGCTCATATATTCGGCAGTGCTTCTGTTTATGAAAAACAATAAAGTCGTCTCTAAATCCGTATTTTCGGCGCTCTTTATCGTTATGTTTTCATCGTTTTACAATATCTGCGCATACAAAGCCCCCGAGCTTGGTGAAAAAGTATTCTCCGAATATTTTTCGGAGCTTACGGTTGAGCTCTGGGATAAAGGATCGACCCTTGCTTCGGGCGGTGTTATAGGCGGATGGGTATCTTTGCCGATAGAGGCTCTTTGCGCAAAGCTCGGTGCAGGCATTATTATTTTTGCGGCAATGGCAGTATTTCTCGTGCTTGCAACGGGAATCAATCCGATGATGTTCTTTGAAGGTCACGGAGAGTACCCCGAAGAGAAGAAAAATGTTAAATCCGAAAAAGCAATATCAAAAGATATAAAGGGTCTGAGAAAGGATATCGACGATCTCAAAAAGACTCTTCCCAAAGATCCTACGATCTTTTCCGAAAAAGAAACAAGAAAGAAGCCGATGCTTGTTCTTGAAAAAGAAGAAAAGCCCAAGGATGATGATGTTGACAGCATTCTCAACGAAATAACAAGAGGCTACAAGGAAAAGAACGCAAGAACAGCGAAGAACAGAAAGCCTGTTTCCGTAAAAAGCGACAATACCGCGGCGCTCACACAGAAGGATCTTGACGAAATAATTTCGAAAGCGGCGCCGAAGACCGCACAGCCCGTATATAAAGAAGAAAAGCCGACAGCGGAACAGATAGCACAGCAGGTTGAAGAGATAATCGAGCCTGCGGCAGTTGCTGAAGAAAAGGTTATCGA
>JAEIGA010013609.1_pt1 | contig 12385 bp, 4 predicted proteins | sample 9270691 | NCBI WGS metagenome assembly JAEIGA01 (sample SAMN17057246, study PRJNA624740) | gut metagenome | biome: biome; isolation source: fecal sample | host: Bos grunniens | place: China: Xizang | collected 2019
ATCGCTCTGTTAAAGTTTTTAGTTGATAAATGGGAGTTTGTAGAAGTACGAGGGACGAATTTACCGCGAGCGCAGCGAGCCGAATTTGAGAGCCCCGCAGGGCGCCATAAAATAGCCCGGTGGTGGAGCCGCGCAGCGGCGGAACCCCGGGTTAGACACCCATCAATTGGAACCCCGGAGGGGTGGCATAAAGGGTGGCATTATATTCTAGGCCTTTCATTATACATGTTTTATCAATAAATAGCATAAATATTGAAGCCACGCATTATGCCACCCCTAACGGGGTTCCAATATATTTTTCATCTTTCCCGGGGTTAGGCTGCTACGCAGCTCCACCCCGGGCTACCATATATCGCCCCTGGCCGGGGCTCTCAAATTCCGTTCGCTGCGCTCACATTAATGCGCCCCACAAATTGCTATTTGTGGGGCTATCAACTAAAAACTTCAACATAGCTTATTGAATATTGAAAGTTGAATGTTGAAAGTGGGAGGGTGGTGGCAATGGTAATCTGCTGTGTGTAGTACATTTGCCTTTCAGGCAAGTGGTATGGGGCTTTACAAGCTCAGTGATATTGCTCCGCTCGGCGAGGCTGTGCTGGGAAGGTGGATTCACAGATGAACTGCATGGGGGCGCGGAAACCTTTAATAAGAGGGAAAAACACGGGGCGCCCCTCATTTTTTTCTTGCCTATTACTCAAAGTGTGAGATACTAAACAGAGAGCGTATGCAGGAAGAAACTGATAATTTCTACAAGGAACCGACGAAAAAGGAATGGCGGGGGTTCTGGACTCTGGTAGCGATTCAGGCTCAGAATGCCTTTAATGAAAAAGCCGTTCAATTTTTGTTGATTCCGCTGGGAGTATGGATCTGGAGTGGCGATGCAAGCACTTTGGAGTACATACTGGGTGCTATTTTTGTATTGCCGTACATTTTATTTTCGCCCTTGGTGGGGTGGTTGTCGGACTGTTTTTGCAAGACCCGCATTATTCAGGTGATGAGCCTGTTCCAAATCGTGGTGATGAGCAGCATGCTGTTCTGCTTCTATAAGCACGATATGGAGGCGGCCATACTATGGTTTGCGGTTTTTGCCGTGCAGGCCACCATTCTAAGTCCGGCCAAGAAGGGCATTGTGAAAGATTTGCTGGGCTCGCGCTACATTGGTTTCGGCTCCGGTATCATCGAAATCAGCATGGTGTTTGTGCTGCTGTTGGCGCAGATTGGTGTGTTCTTCCTGTTCAGTTTCCTGTTGGACCACTACCAGGCCACGCACAGCTTTGAGGACTCGTATGAGAACGCGGGCTGGTTTGCCGTCATTTGGCCCACTTGGGTATTTGTGGTGTTGGCCTGTTTGGTCTCCATCGCCGCCCTGTGGTTGCCGAAGTACCCGAGCCACCAGCGCCAGAAGTTCAGCTGGAGCTTGCTGTACGAGCACTTTGTGCAGCTGAATTATTTGTGGAAAAACCGCTTGCTGCGCTTGAGCGAGCTGGGCATTGCCTACTTCTGGTGTTTGGCCGGTTCTCTGTTCCTGATATTGATTCAGATAGCCAAGGCCGCGTACCCGACGGATACCTCCGCCTTCTCCATGCTGTGCGGCGTGTTGATGGCTTGGCTGGGTGGCGGCGTAGTGGTGGGTGGTGCCATTGCCTCATGCCTGTGCCGCGGTAAGAACGAGCTGGGGCTGATTCCGCTGGGTGCCATTGGTATCACCATCAGCACGTTTATGCTTACGGTGCTGGAGGCCTCCACCCTGTACAGCAATATTTTCCTGGCGCTCACCGGTGCCTTTGGTGCCATGTATCTGGTGCCGCTCAATGCCTTCCTGCAAGATAACTGCGACCCCGCCAACCGAGGCAACATTATTGCCGCCGGCAACCTCTTTGATAACCTGATGGGTTTGGTGGCCGTTATTTTGATGTGGCTGATGCACGAGAGCGGCGCCACGCCGAACACGCAGTTCATGGTGCTGTTTGCCATGAGTGCGTTCATCATGATTACCTCGCTGCGTCTCATCCCGAGCGATTTCATTCGCCTCATCGGCATTTGGGTCATGAAGCTCTTCTACCGCCCGCGTGTCATCAACGGGCAGAGAATCCCCGAGGTAGGCGGAGCCTTGCTGGTGTGCAACCACGTGACGTATGCCGACGCCTTGTTCCTTACCATGGTGTGCCCGCGCCCCATTCGCTTTGTGGTGGCAGAGGAATTCATGGGCACCAAGTTGTTGGGTTGGGTGCTGGAGTTGTTCAACTCTCTCCCCATTTCCAACAAGAACCCGCGCGAGGCTATCTCTGCCGCAGCCCAGGCCATTGAGCAGGGCGACCTCATTTGCATTTTCCCGGAAGGGCAGTTGACCCGCACCGGCTGCCTTACCCCGATTCGCCGTGGTATGGAGCTGATTGCCCGCCGTGCCCATGCCCCGGTTATCCCCGTGTATATGGATGGTGTGTGGGGCAGCATTTTCTCCTACTACCGCAACCGCTTCTTCTTTACACCGCCGTTTAAGCTGCCGCGCCACTTGCCTTACTCGTATACCGTGGCTGTGGGTGAGCCCCTGCCGGCAAACTTTGACACCAAGACGGTGCTGAAATCCTTCCGCGAGTTGTCCGCCCTTTGCTTGGAGAACTCCGGTGGCGGTCGCCGCGAGCGCCTCATCCGCATCCTGGAGCACATTGGCCGCAAGACGGTGGTGCGCTACAACGACTTTACACTCTCCGGCCTGCAGATTGCCGGTGCGCTTATCAGCCTTCAGGTGAAGGAGGAATACCCGGATGTGGTGCGCAAGTGGCTGCGCCTGCTGATTCGCCGCACGCGCGATTTGGTGGCCCTCAACCGCGATTGGATGAATGTGGACCAAGTGCGCCGTGTGAATGCGCTTAAGGAGGGAAGCCACCCCTTGCTTACCACCGTGGGGCACGATGAACCGCATGAGTTTGTGCTGGGTGTGCTGTGGCCCATTATTACCGGCACACAGGTGTATTTGATTGAGAACCTCAAGGCGCAAATCCCCACCAGCGTTTCGCAGATTGTGGGCAGCACCCACATGCGCAAGTTGTTGCCGGACTCTGTGCCGCCGCGCCAAGTGCCGTTCTTTGATTTCAGTGGCAAGGCAGACCTCGCTACGGCCAACATGCGCTGGCGCCCCTGCTATGCCACGCCCGAGGGCACCATCATTGCCATGAGCATGGCTTACAGCACGTACAAGGTGCCCGACGGTACCAAGCAGCGCGGCATGCAAACCCGCACCCACGGTATTCTGTTGCCCTGCTACCGTGCCGAGGTGCCCGCAGAGCATGAGGACGGCGTGATTATCTCCGGCCCCAGCTTGGGCTCCCCGTACACCCTTTCGCACAAGTTGTATTTGGATGAAAGCGGATTCCTGAAACAACTCTTCTGAGTTACGAATAAAAAGCTCTGCTCCCGAAAGGAAGCAGAGCTTTTTAAGTTGAATGTTGGATGTTGAATGTTGAAAGTGGCGCAAAGCGTAGCGTTCTTGTTACGCTCGCCTTTCGTAATACCCTACTTTCAACATCTAATATTCAATATTCAACATCTGCGGCTTGTGCAAAGTGCTTGCGGAAGCTTATGCTTTGTTGACTGAAAAGCCGGAGTAGGGCATGCTGGTAGCATGTCTATACGCATGAAAGAATGGGGCATGCTCCGCGAACCCGAGAGCCCGGTGAGGGTGCCGGTGGAGGGAGTTATTGCCTGGGATGAATTGGCCCGCGACTTAGGGCGAGGTGTGCGCCAAGCGGCACACTCGGCGCATGAGTTGTGGAGCGCCCGCGAACGGGTGGAAGGAGAAGGGGAGTTGGCCGCCTTCTCCGAGCAACTGCACCGCATCGGCCAAGAAACCGCTGCCGAACTCGCCTCGCGCAAGGTGACGGATTGGGAATACGCCTGGAATGAACTGTGCGCCCCGCGCATGGCCGAGGCCGTGGGCGCCCTCTCGCCCTCAGCGCGAGCTGCGGGGGCAGAGCTGGCTGAGTCCTACAGCACACAAGCCTCGGTGCGCGCCCGCCGCGATTATGAGCTGCACGCCATCGAGCAGGCGCGCCGCCTTTGGCAGCAGCGCGTGGACGATGCCGTGAACCGCGGCGACACCGAGCGCGCCCAACAATGGTTGCAAAGCGGCGAGGGCATCTTTGTGCCCGCAGCTGAGTTGGAGCCGCAGCAACAGCAGGCCTCCGCCCGCGCTTGTGTGGCGCGTTGGCAGCAGGCGCTGCAACAACACCCCCTCCAAGGCTTGGCAGACTACGCCGCCGCCCGCCCCGATGCGCTGCCGCAGACGCAAGATGAATCCGCCGCTTTGAGCGAGCTGGTGCAGCAGCAGCGCCAAGCCTCGCGGCGTGCTCTGGCCGGTGCCTTGGCAGATGGCACCCCCGCCACGGAAGCTGAGTTGCGCGTGGCGGTGCAGGCCGGGGTAATGACGGAGCCCGAGCTGCGCGCCGCCCTGGCTGCCCCTGCGCCCGCGAGTGAGCAGGAGATGTCCGACTGGCTGCGCCGTGTGGATGAATGCCCGCCGAACGAGGCCGATGAAACCGCCATGCTCATGGCGATAGGAACCGCGCCCATGCCGCCGGAGCAACGCCGCCACCTGCGCGAGCGCATGCGCATGGCTGCCGGGGTGGATGCGGCGGACCGCCGCACGCTCTCCCGCGAGCTCATTCGCCTGTATGCCGAGGGGCACTTGGGATGCCGCACGGATGCCATGGCGCGCCGCCGCTTGTTGGCGTTGCAGAACGCAGCGTTGCCCCTGCTGGCCCGGCAGGGGGCTACCGCCGTTGCGGAATGGATGCAGAGCATTCGCCGTGGTTGCGATGCTTGGGTTTGTTATAAAGATTTAGCCTGATTTTTTTGATATGATGAATACAGAACCGAATACCCTGAATGAAGAAATAGCGTTGCCTCAGCCCCCGCCCGGTATGGTGCTGCCGGAGGCTGAGCCCGCCACCGCCGCCCCCTTGAGCACTCCGCCCACAGAAGAGGCACCGCCGCCCGCCCAGCCGGAGCCTACCCCGCCTGTGGCCGAGCCCCAGGTGCCGGCACCACCCCTGCCGGAGCCCCCACCCGCAGAGCACGTCGCGCCTTCCGCAGAGGTAGCAGCCCCACCGGCGCCGCCTGCGCTTGCCCCCACGGCACCCGCCGAAAAGCCCGCCCCCTTGCAGCCGGCAAAGCTGCCCGCTGCCGCGCCGCAGGCAGAGCCCACCGAGCAAGAAAAAGTTGACCTGTATTGGCGAGAGGTGTTGACGGGCGATGCCGATACCGTGCCGGACATGATACGCCAAGCTGCCGGTGCCATGGAGCCCGGGCTTACCCCGGAGGAGCGCGACTACCGCATCTATTCCACCGTCAACCGCTCGTGGTTGGTGGAGCACAAAAAGTTGTCTAAGGAAAAAGTGCGCAGCTCGTGGCCCGATTTGCGCCGCGAGTTGGCCGCCGAGCTGAAGGTGAGCGACAATGAGGAGGAAATCTTTTTTGCGCTCTCCAATCAGTATGATGAAGCAGCGATGCGCAACATAGCCAATACCATCTACAACCGCGCCTTTACCGCCGGGCTGCATGGCGAGTCCTTCTCCATCGACGATGTTAAGGTGGGCCTGCTACAGGGGATGCAAAACGCGGCAGATATGGTGGCAGCCGGCGCGCAGAGCGAGGGCCGCAAGCTGCGCGAGCGCTGGTTGCCTGTGGCCACACAGCTCTCACAAGCTATCGAGTTTGTAGCCACCCATGAGGCCGACCCGCTGAACCTTTATACCATGGCGCGCACCTTCCCGGCCTTCTACAAATCCGTCAATGCGCTCAGCCGTATTCGCCCGGAACATAAGAAGGTGATTTATTACCTGGCCGTGAATATGCTGGATAAAAAACGCCGCGCCAATAATGAGGAATCCTTCCTGTTGCGCCTGGGCCGCGCCACAAGACGTGGCACCAAGCGTCTATCCGTCGGGGTGGCTACGGCGCTTAATTACGTCCGCATTGCCACCATTGCCAACATTGCAGATGCCTTCGACATCGGCGCGCTGAAAGATGAAACCCGTGCCATGGATAAGCGCTCGCAAACATTCCATGAAATCCTCAACCTGACCGAGCAGCAAGTGATACCGCTCACCGACGATAAACTCTCTGCGGCCGAAAACTTCTTTATTGAAAGCGGCGAGGCTCTGCCGACAGCCGCCTTGAGCTGTTGCGGCTGGCCGGGCTTACTTGCCATTGTCGGGTCTTCTATGGGGCAATCCACGGCAGCCGCTCGTGCTCGCTCACCGGAAACCCCGCTGGACAACCATTTAGTGGCCGGCATGACCTCCGGCGTTATCCAAGCTACCATCTTCTCCCTGTTGAGCAAACTGGGCGGTAAAATGCTGGAGCGCTCCGTCAATAATTTTATGAAATCAAGCGGCCGTGCCGGAGGGCTCTTTAGCTGGGCTGCATTCAACACAGCGGCGCACACCGTTGTGGATGGTGCCGGAATGATGCTTGCTGTTAAAGCCGGTGCGGCTGCTGATTTAGCTTTGCACGAGCTGGCCTCGGCTGCGGCGGGGGTGCCCTCGCACATCGATTGGCGCGAGTGGGGAGAGAGCCAGTTGGAGGCCGAAACCAACTTACACGATGCGGCCTCGCTGCTTCCCTTCCTGCTCATTGGCTCCGGGCGCGTGGCACTGCGCCACTTCCGCCACCCCGAGACGATAACGGGCGATGGCTCGCCGCTGCTCCAATTGGGGATTGCGCCGGAGAAGGTGGCAGAAATCCTCAGCACCCCCAACATTGACGTACGCGGTGCCCTGTTGCAAGAGGCCATTATGGGCTCGACCGTGTATTCGGGGCTGGACTTTATGCCGCGCGCCATGCGCGCTATGCGCCTGCTGAATACGGACTATTTCCGCGGCTTTGAAAACGTGGAAGTCGTGCGCGACTTTTTGCGCTTGCCGGCAGAAAGCTCGCTGGTGCAGCGGCAAGACTACGGCGAGCGCACCCTCGCGGCCATTGAGCAAAGCCCGGGCAATGCCGTGGCGCGCTCCGGCTATAGCGGCGAGCAGCGCAGCAAGCGCTATCGCGAGGCGCTCACGCTGTGGGATGAGTGGTGGACCCGCTCGCACATCGGCAGCAACAGCTCGGCGGTGCTGCTGGGCGAATGGCAGAGGGTGTGCGGGGCAGATTCTGCCTGCTACGAGCGCTCGCACCGCTACCTCAAAGAGCTGAACAATCCGGCAGGTCTCGTGCCCGAGCGCATGCTGCGCGATGGCACCTTTGCGCCCTATGCAGAGCAGGAGCGCGTGGCGCTGATGCGCGACCGCGTGGCAGAGATTCAGGATTTATCCTACCAGTTGTTAATGAACGTGAATCCCTTTGATTCGCTTATTCTCCACTCGATTGATATAGAGCGCATGCGGAGCAACGGCGAGCGCACCCGCAACGCCTATTTGGGCATGGTGGGGAGCGCCCTGGTGCGCGCCGGTATGGGGGTGCCCATGGAAGAGAACATGACGCAGCTGAGCAAGCAGTTCCAAAATTACTATATCAACAAAAAGCGCCGTCTCAACGGTATCGACGTTGCGTGGATTAAAAACGTACCGACGAATTATCTGAGCAGAATGGCGCGTAGGGCAAAGACTAATGACCCGAAGGCGCTGCCCGACATACCGGAGCTGCGCGAGGCGTACCGCATTTATTTGGGCACGCGCACCAATGCCGAGTTGCTTATTGAATTGCTGCCGCAGACGGACGATTTCCAAACCGCCTTGTCGCGCGGCATGAGCTTGCCGCAGGCCTACGCCTTCATGGCAGAGCGCGAGTTGGGCTACGACCCCGCCACCGTAAAAAATTACCCGCTCAGCGCTGCCGACTCCCACGTCAACATCACCCCGATGGAGTCGTACACGCAGAGCAATGCGCAGCGCTGCGAGGCCTACATGCAGCTCACGGGCACGCGCCTTGAGAGCGAGACCGGCGACGACGGCGTGACCTATTGGCGCCTGCGCAGACCGGACGGCAGGTTCTCTCGCTGGCACGAATCGCCGGAGTATGCCATGAATGATGTGGCCGCCAATGCAGACATCTCCTTCTTGCGCATGGGCGAAAACGTGTACCAACACTGGGGCGCACAAGCCGCCGAGGGTGTGGCGGATTTGTCGCAGCTGGCCGCCCCCTCAGCGCCGGATTACACGGCCTACGATTATCTGTGCTCCGTCGCTATGCACGAGCTGGGAGCCCGCTGGGTGGAGTCTGCGCCCTATCTGCAGCCGGGCTTCCTGCCCACGCGCACGGCCTCCGGCGCCCACGCATGGGAGGGCACAGCTGAGTCTTCCTTCTACAGGCGAGCGGGCGAGGCGGCGCGCGATATGGATTTGATTGCGCCCTCCACCCCCATCCGCATGGCGGCCGAGCGTTTCTTTGTGTATTGGAAGCGCATGCTACGCTCCGGCGCCGTCACTACACAGCGCTTGGTGGATTTTTTGGATGCCGTGGGCCCCAACTGGGCGAAAGACGTGCACGCCTTGCCCGAGGGCAGCACCCATGAGCTGGTGCAAACCGAGACGGCGCGCGCCATGAGCAACTTTACGCAAACGCTCTTCTTGGTGAAACTGCCGGAGTCCGATTTCCCGGAATCCGTCAAACAATGGTTTAACTATGCTGCCTTTTGCCCGGAGCAGAAGACAAGGAACAAGTACTTCCTCTCCCAAGGCCCCGCGAAAAGCAGGATTGTTGGCTGGAGCAATCGCGACATGGCGCAGCAGCTCAGGGAAATGTCGCCCCAAATTAACGAGGTGCGCTCGTTTGTGGAGCAAGCCCCCTTGCCTGATGCCCATGTGCAGCGCTTAATCAATGGGGCTTTTGGTATGGACCGCGCCCAGAATGAGGAGCAAACCTGGAGCTTCCGCCGTTCCGGCGAGGCACCGCTGCACCATGCAAGCCAAGAGTATTGGAACCTGCTGCAATCTCCCACACGCGGGTGGCAGCTCTATTCTCCCGTCGAGCGGCACAGCCTGCACGAGTATCTGCTGCCCTTTAGCCGCGACCACGTGTTGCCGGGCACTGCTGCCGGGGTAGACCCCGTGTATGCCGCACTGCACAATTTGGAGACGGTGCTGGGGAAGCACCCGGAGCTGCACTCGCTGAGTTTGTTTGATGTGCAAGACGGCTACGCCTTGCAGCTGGAGCTGCCCGCGCATGCCGCTGCCGACCCTATGGATTTTGCAGAGCCTGTAGAGCTGCGCCGGGCAGACTATGTGCCCCGCCCGGCCGCGGCCGTAGGCACCATGCGCCGCGTGCCGTTGACGTCGCTCCCGTTCCTGGCTGCGCCGGAGGTAAAGCACGCCTTGCAGTTTTTGGATGTACTGCGCTCTTACCCCGGCAGTTTGCCGTATGTGAGCAACGGGCAGGTGTACCTGCATAACCGCCGCTACGGGGCAGAGGATGGCTATAAGCCCGCGGGCCTGGAATCCTTTACCCCCACGCAGCCGCTGGCAGAGCTCAAACGCGTGTTGAACGAGGTGCACCTTGAGTGCGCCAAACAAGGCACCGATGCCCTACTGTTGTGCGGCGTGCGTATTCCCGACACGGCGCCGGAGTGGTGGGATGCCTCGCCGCTGCGTGGTGTGACGGTGTACCGCATGACGGAGACCCCGGGCCCCTACCAAGACCCCACGGCGCTGGGCCGTCTCATGCCCGGCGACCTCGCCTCCGCCAACCCCGCAGAGCGCTTGCCCTATGTGGTGGATACGCTCACCGGCGAGCACATGGGAGAACTCGCCGCTCTGCCGGAGAGCCCCCGGAATGAGCTGCCCATGGTGCCGCTTACGGCGTACTCCTATGCGCCGCCCAATCCTGATACGCTGTCACTCCCCGATACCCCGCCAACCGCACCGCGCTTAACGATGGAAACCATACGCGCAGCGCTGGATGACCTGTGCCTCATACCGGAGCAGGCAGAGTCCTTCATGGCAGAGCGCCGTTGCGTCAACGCCGGATTAACGGAGATGGCCATGCGCCTGTTTGAGGACACCAACTTTAGCGCCGGTGTGCTGCGCGGCAAATCGCTGCACGAGCTCACCCGCCCTGAGCTGCGCACCCTGCGTTTAGCCGCATCGGTAGTCTCGTGCCTGCTGGCGCCGTTCCCCGCAAACTCGCCGGGTGCACGCAGCGTCTTCAACAACTTGAAAAACGCGCTCAAGTTGCTGAAGCGCGATGCCTCGTACCGCGAGGTGGTAGAGCACGTGCTGAGCCGTGGCTCCGATTTGCTGCGCGAACACTTGAACAAGCGCCCGTACCAGGGCCCGATTTTGCCCCATGAATGATGATACCTCCTCCTCCTCCTTGCCCGACATGTTGAACGGCCGATTGGATGATCCCCTGTGGCGTTTGCACCATTTGTATTGGATAGAAAACAAAACAGGGCATCTGCAGCGCTTTCGGCCCAACGCGGCACAGCTGCGCTTGCACCACAACCTGTGGTTTCGCAATGCTGTGCTCAAGGCTCGCCAGCTGGGCATATCCACCTATGTGGCTATGCTCATGCTGGACCGCTGCCTGTTTACGCCGCATTTTCATGCCGGTATTATCGATAAAACCCTGCCGGATGCAGAGCAAAAACTGGAGAAGGTGCGCTTTGCGTGGGAGCATTTGGACTACCTGCCGCCGCACCCCACACCCGAGGACCGCGCGCTGGCCTACCTGGGCGCTCTGCTTAAGCAGCGCTCAGGCATGCAGAAAAAGAGCGAGTGGCACCCCGTGGCAGATGCCCGCACCCGCCTCGCGTTTGCCAACGGTAGCGATATTCGCCTAGGCACCACCCTGCGCGGCGGCACCCTCCAGCTGCTGCATGTGTCGGAGCTGGCGCATGTATCCGTGCATGCCCCGTGGCGCGCTCGCGAGATTCGCACCGGTGCCATCAATACCGTGCCTGCCGAGGGTACCATCATTTTGGAGAGCACCCACGAGGGCGGCCGCTACGGCGTCAATTATGAAATGACCGTGCGCGCCATGGAAAACGCTGCCGCAGCCGAGCTGTCGCCGCTGGATTTTCGCTTCTTCTTTTTCAGCTGGGCAGATAACCCGGACTACGCCCTCAAAGGGAAGGGCGGTTGGCCGGACTCTATGGCCGCCTACTACGAAAAGCTGGAAAACGAGCACGGGGTGCACCTGAGCCACGCCCAAAAATTATGGTACGCCCACATGGAGCGTACCATGGGCGCCGCCATGCGCCAAGAGTACCCCACCACGCCCGACGAAGCGTTCTCCACCGGCAACGACGGCGCTATTTACGGCGCCCAAATTGCCTTGCTGCGCGAGGCCGGGCGCGTGGGTGCCGCCTTCTCGTACAATGCAGATGAGCCCTTGTATACCGCCTGGGATTTGGGCTTGAGCGACCACACCGCCATTTGGCTGGTGCAGCACTATGGCGACAGCATTTATTGGCTCAACCACTATGCCGCCAATCAATTGCCGCTGGAGCATTTTGCCGCAAAAATTCACGAGTGGCAGCGCCGCTATGGCCCCATTGCCACCCATTTTTTGCCGCACGATGCCGCCCACCGCGACCCCCACGGCCACTCCTATGTGGAGAGCTTGGCGCAGTGCGGCATTGCCTCGGTACGTGTGGTGCCCCGCACGCCGGATATTTGGCGCGGCATTAACAACCTGCGCGTGCTGCTGGCGCGCAGCTGGTTTCACCCGGATACCCTCAAACAGCGCGTTAATGCCCGCGGCCTCACCGAGCCCTCGGGTCTCACCTGTTTAGAGATGTACCACACCGCCCCCGCCGCTGCCTCCGGCGCGTGCCACGATACCCCCGTGCACGATGCCTCCTCTCACTCCGCTGATGCCGCCCGCATGTTCGCCGAGGCCCTCAGCCACGGCCTGGTCGCTCCCCTCCGCTTCAAATGCCGAAGAGCGAAAATGAACTAAACGGAAGTTTGATTTTGGAAGTTGGATTTTTGATTTGGAAGTTCGGCGGCTGCGCCGCAGGGATAGCAGAGCTTTGCAAAACTTACCGCCCGCGCCCCAAGGCGCGGAGCAGTTTAGTTGATAGTCCCACAAATAGCAATTTGTGAGCGCATTAATGTGAGCGCAGCGAACGGAATTCAAGAGTCCGTAGGACGACAGACACATAGCCGGGGGCGTAAGCCCCCGGTATGGGGAAAATAAAATCGGAGCCCCGAGGCGCCGGAGCGAACGCGACGGCAACGAGGGCCGACAGAAAGCGTGGCTCTTAACATGCCATGTGCACACATACGAAGCCGCCGCTCATGGCTTCGGGCTTACGCCCTCGCCCTTATCTGTCGGCCTTCCGCGTCTTCGGCTGCGCCTCAGGCGCTACAGGGCTCCATATCATTTTCATGCGTTACCGGGGGTTCTCATCTTCGGCTACGCCTCGATGAACCACCCCCGGCTA
>JAEIGA010013610.1_pt1 | contig 12384 bp, 10 predicted proteins | sample 9270691 | NCBI WGS metagenome assembly JAEIGA01 (sample SAMN17057246, study PRJNA624740) | gut metagenome | biome: biome; isolation source: fecal sample | host: Bos grunniens | place: China: Xizang | collected 2019
AAAATGAATGAAATGGTAAAAGTAGTTACATGGTCTAGATTAATAGAAAAGTTTTATGCTTACCGTGATTTTGAAATATATGATCAAAAAGGAGAACTTTTAGGAATTGCCTCTTCAAAATGGATATATATGGATATAGAAAACGAAAGAATAGTAAAAGTAACAGAAGAAGTAGCATCTGTATATGAGTCAGAAAATATTTCAGTATTTGGTGATGTTGATTTCAAATTAAAAGAACCTGCAGAAGAACCTGTAAATGAAATAGATTTTAAAATAACAAGAAGCTTAATAGATATTAATAATCATCTTCATAATATTTATTATATGGATATAGCAAAAGAAGCTCTTCCAGAAGATATATATCTAAATAGAGAATTTAATGAATTTGAAGTTATGTATAAAAAAGAAATTAAAGCTGGATCTTTAGTTAAAGCTTATTATACATGTAATAGCGAAGATGAACATTTTGTTACTATTAAATCAGAAGATGTAACTCATGCAATTATAAAATTAAATTAATTATAAAAATAAATAAAAAATACATATAGACAGGATAAATTATGAAAGAGAAAACAAAAGAAGTTATAAGTTTTTTTAAAAGAAGATATAAGTTAGTTATAGTATTTGTATTCCTTATTCTATTTTTAGGAATATTTCAAAGTGTATATTCAAATGAAATAATGAAGCTGGATGTTATAGGATATAATTTTGTATCTAAATATCTAATTAAAGATACTATAACACCAATTGCAAAATTTATAACATGGTTTGGTGGTGTGATAGGTTTAATATTGCTTGCCATTATCACGACAATCGCGATTAAGGACAAAAAAGTTAAAATTTGTATATGGATTAACCTAACGACTATTGCCCTTTTAAATCAAATTTTAAAGCGTATAGTTCAAAGACCAAGACCAAATGAATTTAGAATTATAGAAGAGTCAGGTTATAGTTTTCCATCAGGACATTCTATGGCTAGTTGTGCATTCTATGGTTTCTTTATATATTTAATATTTAAAAGACTAAAGAATAAGAGATTAAAGGTATTGTTTATATCACTACTTAGTATGTTAATTATATTAATTGGTACAAGTAGAATATATTTAGGAGTACATTATACTTCTGATGTTATTGCTGGATTTTCAATTACAATATCTTACCTTACAATATTTACAAGTATAGTAAATGACTATTTAGATAAACCAAATGGAAAGAGTAAAGACATAGAACAGGAGAATTAAATGAAATTAATAGGAGTAATGGGAAATAGTGGTACAGGTAAAACTACTTTTACAGAATACTTAAGTACTAAACCTACTGTTGGAGTTATTCATGTTGATAAGTTAACAGGTGAAGTTAAAAAGAAATACTTTAGAATGTTTTTACAAAGTAATGATAAAAACAATACAGAAACAACTAAAACTAATCCTAAACTTAGACCAGGTGCTAAAGCTATATTTTATAAAAACAAAACAATGTTTAATATTCTTATGGCTATAAGAAACAAATTAATTAGTAATGAATTAAATAAAAGAATAGATGATTTTAAAAAGCAAGGAAAGTCATTAGTTGTTATAGATGATTGGGCTATTACTACACAAAAAGAATTAATGCCTAAACTATCTCATTTATATTTTATGCAAAGAGGATTTGGAGAAAGAAGAGAGGCTTTAAAAGCACGTGATAATATTACTACCAAAGAGGCTAAACTATATGATATACCATATGCATTAAAATTTATTAAACCACCTAGATTAAATAAAAGTGTTAAGGCAAAATTCTATAAAGGATTAGAAAAAGAAATAAAACCTCATAGTGGTGATAGACCAGAACTTGAAGTTACATATATCGCAAATAATGGTACTATTGAAGAATTATATGCTAAAGCTGAAGAGGTATATAGACAAAGAGGAGAACTTACATTTGATGAAAGATATTCTCTACGTGGTAAAGTTAACTTTAGAGATGTTGCAATTAAACTTGGTAAGATTAAAGAACTAAATCAAAAAGAAAGAGATGAAGATTAATAAAAGTAGCTAGGAATATATCTTAGCTATTTTTTATTGACTTAAAATTTAAAGGATGATAAAATGCAAACAGAAGTTCTTAAAATGATTTGAAGAGGAATAAATGAAAGAAAGACAAATTTTGCATGTAGATGTAAATAACGCATTCCTATCATGGACTGCTGTTCATATGCTTAAAAATGGTCATCCTATAGATATTAGAACAATACCATCTATTATAGGAGGAGATGAAGAACGTAGATCAGGAATAGTTCTTGCTAAAAGTCCTATAGCTAAAAAGTTCGGCGTTGTTACTGGTGAGCCTATATATTTTGCTAGAAAGAAATGTAATCGCTTAGAAACATATCCAGCAAATTTTGAAGTGTTTAAAAAATACTCTGATGATTTATATAGAATATTCTTAGAGTTTACTGATCAGATAGAAAGATTTAGTATAGATGAATGTTTTTTGGATATGACAGGATACTTAAATGGAAGAAGATTAATAGATGTTGCAAATGAGATTAATAAAAGGGTAGAAAAAGAGTTAGGTTTTACTGTTAATGTTGGTGTATCTAGTAACAAATTACTTGCAAAGATGGCATCTGATTTTGAAAAGCCTAATAAAGTACATACTCTTTATGAGTATGAGATAGAAGACAAGATGTGGCATCTTCCTGTATCAGAACTTTTTATGATAGGTAAGAAGACTGTTCCTAAATTATATAATCTTGGTATAAAGACTATTGGTGATTTAGCAAAACAAGATAAAGAATTTATTGTTAGAAAATTTGGTAAGATGGGAGTCATGATGCATGATTATGCAAATGGAATTGACTCTTCACCGGTTAATAATAAAGTAGAAAAACCAAAGAGTATCGGAAACTCAGTTACTCTTCCTAAAGATGTTTATGGTGAAGAGGAACTATACAAAGTTGTTTTAGCATTATGCGAACAAGTATCTTATAGATTAAGACTTCATGAGCTTGTTGCAAATACAGTTAATATTCAATTGAGAAATAAAGATTTTAAAGATATATCACATCAAAAACCACTTAAATGTACTACATCATCTACTAGAGAAATATCTTCAACTGCTAAAGAATTGCTACATGAAATGTATAATCCAAAAGAAGGAATTAGATTAGTTGGTGTTAGAGTAGATAATTTAGAAGATAAAGATGAAATCCAACTTTCAATGTTTTCTGATAATACTAAACAAGAAAAACTAGATAATGTACTAGATGATTTGAAGAAAAAGTTTGGTTATACTTCAGTAACTAGAGCGGGTGAAATGGAAGTAAAAGAGATTGTTAAAGGTAAAGAAAAGAAAATCAAATAACCAAAAATATTGACATGAATTTATACTAAATATAAAATTTATATATATTAATTTGTACGGAGGATAAAATGGAAAAGAAAAAATCTATTAATTTTGTAACATTAATTTTTATTGGAATTATTATAGCACTATCAGCTGTATTTTTTATTTCGTTATATAAAGCTCCAGTCCCAGAGGATGATGGTTTACCTGTTCAAGAAGTAGAAGAGGTCAAAGATGAAGGGGAGTCAATAAATGGAGAATTTTTAAATGAGGTTGCTGATCCAAATGATTTGGCTAATAATTCTGTACCAATTAAAGATAATTTAGGTGAAAATAAATATGATGATTTAAAAATATATCCAGATAAAGGTTTTATATTTAAGAAGGAAGAGGTATCATATCAAGGTGAAGATTTTTATAATGAACTTTCTTTATTGGTTATTAATATTAATCTAGACGAATTTAAAAAAATTAACACTGACCTGGAAGCTTTTTATAATAATCATAAATCAAAATATGCACTTTCTGGTGAAGAAGATTATGATTATTTATATAGTTTACCATCTGTAATCTTTAATTATTCTATAATCAATGATATATTACAAATTGAATATGGTACTAATAATAAAGAAGAAAGCGTTTTTAAAAATTATCTTATAGATTTAAAAAACAAAAAGATTATTAATAATAAAGAGTTTTTAACTGCTTTAGAAATAGATTCAAAAAAATTAGAAGAATTGATTGAAGATAAACTTTATAGCGATTATCTTTACGAAGCAGCTACTTTTAAAGATTTTAAAGATTTATATACTAGTTATGAAGATTTTAAAAATGAAATTAAATATATAAAAGATGATCACTCAAATGAAGAAAAATTTATCTATAATTTCGATAAGATATGTGATTTCTGTGATATTAGTTATAATAAGTATTCTCAACAAATTTGTATATCTGGTATTGAAACTCCAACTTTGATGGGACATGATGGTGGTGAAGATTTATTTAATGATCTTTATATTGAATTAAATGATACTTATTTATTTGAAAAAACGATTAGATATAGAATAGCACAACAAAATACTGATAATGAATTTGGGGTTTTAAATAGGATCCCAGTTATTGATATTGATTCAAGTGATGCAGATAAAGTTAATAAAGAATTTAATGAAGTTTATAATAATATTATGAGTGTTATTAATACTAATGGAGAAGTTATTGTTTTAGGTGCAAAAGAGGTAGATGGATATACAGAAGAAGTTATATATAATAAAGATGGTGAATCTGTAATAGACAAATATTATTCTTGTAAATTTGCACACATAATTATTAATGAAAAAATATTATCTATTGTAGTTGAAAAAGGAATTAATACTTATAATCATACTGGTGGAGAAACTGAATGTTTAGTATATAATTTTGATCTTGATACTGGTAAATTATTAACAAATGAAGAATTCTTTAAATTGTGTAATTTAGATAGAGAAAAATTTGAAAAAGAATTAAAAAATAAAATTGATGCTCAATATAATTTTAATGATTTAACAATTGTTTTTGAAGAGCCTGGAAAATTATTTTATGAACCAGAATATGCCATGCATATGTATGATGGGAAACGTGTAGATTCATTAGATAAAGTTTTAGTTATGGGAGAGAATTTTCCAAACTATCCTTATGCATGGACTTCAATTGATTTAAAAGATATGTTTAATAAATAGAAAAATAAAATCCACTATTAATTTAGTGGATTTTTTATTGCATTTTATAAATCTGCTAAAGGATTGTTTTCAACTGCGTTTCTAATTTGTTCATTATCTACGTGAGTATAAATTTCTGTAGTAGAAATACTTTCGTGTCCTAATAATTCTTGAAGTGCTCTGATATCAACATTGCCGTATTTGTACATAAGAGTTGCGGCTGTATGTCTTAATTTGTGAACAGAATATTTATCGGATTTTTCAATACCAGCAAGTTTTAATTCATTTTTAACTATATATTGAACAGTTCTTCTACTGATACGTTTCTTTTGTTCACTTAAAAATAGGGCATCACGAGAATTGAATTTAACACCGTCTCTTGGTCTTACAGCTAAATAAGAATTAATAGCTTTTATACAAGCATTATTTAAGTAAATAGTACGTTCTTTATTACCTTTACCAATAACATTTAATTTGTTATTTTCAAAATCTATATCGCTAATATTGATATTAATTAATTCTTGAAGACGAACACCACAATTAAGTAGTATAGTTATCATTGCGAAATTTCTTTCTGAGTTATCATGATTACCGTGTCCACCAGATATATCTGGATTAGCTACTGTATTTAGTAATTCTTTACTTTGATCTAAAGTTAAATATCTAGGTAATCTTTTTCCAAGTTTTGGATTTTCTAAATCTTGAGCTGGATTAGTAGATATTCTCTTTGTTTTATTACACATATATTTAAAAAATATTCTTATAGTAGATGTTTTACGAGCTAGGGTAGCAGGTTTAGATTGATAACATTCTTTAAGATATCCTAAGAAAGCATGTATATCTTGAAGAGTGATTCTTTCTAAAGTTTTAATATCGAAATCTTTAATATTTATTGTTTTAATAAATTCTTCGTCGGTAACATCAGTCATTTTATATTTAAATTTAATATATTTTAAAAAGTGGTTGATGTCATAATTATATTCTTTAACTGAGTTTTCTGATTTGTTTAATATAGTAGAGCTATAAGCTAAGAAATCATTTAAGAACTCTGGGTTGTTTTCTTGATTATTCATAATTCACCTCGAATAAAAGTTTGATTTATAAGAATTATATATATAATATTTTAAAGTTTCAATAGAAAAGAGCTAAGTTTTGTGCAAAGTTAAATTAGGTATTGTTTTTATTATAACTAAAAGATATAATGTTTTTATCAAAATAAATGGAGGCAAATTATGAGTAATAAATGGATAATTGTAATAGGTTTTACTATAATTATATTAGGAATGGTAATGAGTTTTAATCAAGTTAAAGAGAATGAAGCTTATATTAAAGGTAATCCTCAAATAGCAGCGAATGCTCAAGCTGATAGAGAAAGATTAGATCAATATCTTAAAGATTATATGCCAGATGCAAATGTATTAGTAGATGGTTCACAAATGGAAGATGCTCAATCAGACGAACCAGAAGCTATTAAACATGGAATTGGTGCTGTTATAAATGATGAAGACAATACAGTAAGATTAAATTATGATGATTTCTATATTGTTTATACTCATGATGGAACTGAAGTAATAGGAGCTAAAGCATATTTTGATTTTAATACGAATGAAGATGCAAAAAAAGCTTCAACAACAATTGATGTTAATGAATTGGGTGAGAATGTTAAAAGTGTTGATGTAGTTGATACAAGAGTTGTTATAGAATTTGAAGATGAAGTATATAGAGGTATGAGTACTGATATGTTAAAGTCTACAGCTCAGTCATTCCAATTAATTGGAAGTAATAAATAATATATTTAAAGATGTCTAATAATAGGCATCTTTTTTGTTGTATTTTTTATACCGTAATGATAAAATATTTCTATACAAAATTTATCTAAAATTATAATATTTGAGATATTAATTTATAGGGGAATACATATGATATTTAATTCGATGATTTTTATATGGGTAGCATTACCAATACTTTTAATAGTGTATTATTTTTTGAATAACACTTTAAAGAATTTGTTTTTAGTTCTTGCAAGTTTATTCTTTTATGCGTGGGGATCAATTGAAACGATATCAATTCTTCTTATTTCAATAGTAGCAAATTATATTCTTGGTGCTTTAATAGACAAATCTAAAAAAATAAAATTAAGAAAAGTCTTTTTGGCATTAGGTATTATTGTTAATATTGGAATTTTAGGATATTTCAAATATTATAATTTTTTTGTTGAAAATATAAATATTATATTTAAATCTGAATTATTAAAAACATTTGATATATTATTACCACTTGGAATTTCATATTTTTCATTTTCTGCAATATCATATTTGTTTGATATATATAGAGAGGAAGAAGATTGGACTCCAAATATTTTTAATATAGCGTTATATATTTCATTTTTCCCAAAACTTTTGATGGGACCAATTGAATCATATAGTTCTTTTGTACCATATATCTATAAAAAAGATATATCTAAAGAAAATATTGCAAGTGGAATGAAAAAATTCATCTATGGTTTAGTTAAAAAGGTGATTATTGCTAATGCTGTTGCTGTTATATCAGATAGAATATTTAATAGTGATTATTCTACCTTAACTCAAAGTATAGCTTGGCTTGGAGCAATTTGCTATATGATGCAAATTTATTTTGATTTTTCTGGATATTCAGATATGGCAATTGGACTTGCGAGAATGCTTGGATTTGATTTAAAAGAGAATTTTGATTTACCATATAATTCATGTTCTATAACTGAATTTTGGAGAAGATGGCATATATCATTATCGTCATGGTTTAAAAATTATATTTACATACCATTAGGTGGAAATAGAAAAGGAAAATTTAGAACTTATTTAAATTTATTTATAGTTTTCTTTATAACAGGTTTATGGCATGGAGCATCATGGAATTTTATAGTATGGGGACTATTTAATGGTTTCTTTATGATAATCGAAAGAATATTCTTAAAGAAATTACTAGATAAAAACAAATTTAAATTATTAAATAGAGTTTATACATTATTTATTATATTAATAAGTTGGATTATATTTAGAACTACAACATTAGATGGTGCTGTTGAATATTTAACTAGAATGTTTACAAGCACAAATATGTCTTTAATGAATGCTGTTTATTTAAGTGATATATTAACAAAAAGCAATTTAATTATACTAGTGTCTTCGATATTCTTATCAGGATTGATTCCAGGAATACTTAGAAGATTTAAAAAGTTAAAAGAAGGTTACGAAGTATTTTTAGAACCATTACTTTTAATATTCTTATTTTTAATTTGCATTATGTATATAGTTAATGGGACTTATACATCATTTATTTATATGAACTTTTAGAAAGGTATAAATGTATGAAAATTTGTAGAAAAATTTCAAATATAATAATGATAATTGCATTTTTGTTAGTATTAACAGTACCTACTATATGGTTTTGGGAAATAAAAGATACAATCCCTCCAGATACAAGTGAGAATAGAAAATTAGCTGAAAAACCAAAATTTGATATAAATACATTAGATAACTATAGTGATGATTATGAAGCTTATTATAATGATAATTTACCATTTAGAAGTTTTATAAGAAATACTTGGACAAACTTTAATTTCTTTGTTTTGGGTGAGAGTACTACAAATCAAGTTTTAGTCGGTAAAAACGATGGTGATTTATCATCATCATGGCTTTTTTATCAAGAGAATTATGATGGGAATCCTATAAAGGAAACTCAAGGTGTATATAAATTTACTGAAGATGAAGTATTGAATATTGGAAAAACAATAAATACAAATGTTAAAGAATTAAAAACAAGAAACATTGATTTATATTATGCGTTTATTCCTAATAAAGCTAATTTATATAGAGAAAAATTACCTGATAATATTACTATATTCGATCCTTCCACTAGAGTAGATAAACTTTATAAAGTATTAAAACAAACAATTGAAGCAAAAGATAATTTAATGTATTTAAAAGAAGATTTAGAAAAGTCTAAAGATTTAGGTCAATTATATTTTAAACAAGATACACACTGGAATGACTTAGGAGCGTTTATAGGATTTGAAACAATAACAAAAAATGTATCTAAAGATTCGGGAATTGATTATAATTATGAAGTTAAATTTTCTGAAGAAGAATTTGTAGATAAAGATTTAAGTCAAATGTCAGGTATTAAAGGAACACTAAAAGATAAAACACCTACAATTACATATTTGCCAGATGTTGAATTTAAAGGAATGGTTTTAGAAACAGAAAATCAAATTGTTATTACAGAATGTGAAGATGCAAAAGTCAAAAAAACAATAATGGTTATAGGAGATTCTTTTAGAACACCAATGATACCATATTTTGCAAAAAATTATCAAAAAGTAATATTTTTACACAGGTGTGATTATGGATCTTATATGTTAGATGCATATGCACCAGATATTATCGTATGTCAGTTTTTAGAAAGATATGTAAATACTGTACAAGATTTTAAATTATATTAAATAGGAGGAAAAAAATGGCAGAGAAAAAAGAAATTCGTTTTAGTTTAACAACTTTTATACTAATACTTTTAATTATTGGTATAATTTCAGGATTAACAACAGCAATTGTTTTGATAGGATTTACAAATCCAACTAATAAAGAACAAATTGCAGATGTTAATGAAGTTGTTAAAGAACCAGTAAAAAAACCAGTTGTTGAGGAAGTAAAAGAAGATGAGGATAAAGCTAATATTGATTCATTTGATTTTAATTTCTTAAAATTAGAAAACAAAAAAGAAAATAAAGTATATAGTCCTTTATCAATAAAATATTCTTTAAAAATGCTTGAAGATGCAACTGCAGGAGAATCAAAAAATCAAATTAGTAAATTTTTAAATGAAAGAGGTCTAACAAAATATAAATCTAATAATAATTTAGCAATTGCTAATGCATTTTTTGTTAGAGATACATTTAAAGATTCAATCCAAACAACTTTTAATGCTTTATTAAAAGCTAATTATGATGCTGATCTAGTTACTGATTCATTTGAATCAGCAAAAGTAGTTAATGATTGGGTTGAAAATAAAACATTTAAGTTATTAACAAATCTTTTACCAGATGGACCAATAGAAGATGATTTTATGCTAGTTAATACTGTTGCAATTGATTTGGATTGGATTAATACATTTACAACAATGGATGGAAAAGAATCTAATTTTGTTCATTTAGATTTTAATTGGGCTGCTGGAGCAAATGTTATACCTTTTAAAGAGTTTAATGGTGGTAGTGAAGTATATTCTGCTATGGATGTTATAGCAACAATTAATAAATATGATATTCTTGAAGAATTAGGTGAAGATAATATTAAGGCTACTGTAAAAGATGATTATAGACAATACTTAAAAGATTTGGATGAATATCAAGATGAAACACAAGTAGATAATTATTTAACAACATTTTTTGAAACATATATTCCAGAATTAGATACTAACTATGGAAAAACATTTGAAACAACTGATTTTGAGTTTTTAGTAAATGATGATGTAAAAGTATTTGCAAAAGATTTAAAAGAATCTGATGGAACTAAATTACAATATGTAGGAATTATGCCTATAAAAGATGAGTTATCAAGTTATGTTGAAAAAGTAGATGATGCTACTGTAAATAATTATTTATCACAATTAAAATCAATTCAAAGACCAGAAGGATTTAAAGAAGGAGTTATAACAAACGTAATTGGAAGAATTCCTAAATTTGATTTTAATTATGAACTAGATTTAAAAGAAGATTTAAAAAAGATAGGCATTACAGATGTATTTGAACAAGGTACAGCTGATTTAAGTAATTTGACAGATGTTCAAGATTCTTATATTAGTAGTGCTATTCATAAAGCAAAAATCGAATTTACACAAGATGGTATCAAAGCTGCAGCTGCAACAATGTATGGTGGAAAAGGTGCCGGAGGAGACTATGATTACTTCTTCGATGTTCCAGTTGAAATAATTGATATAACTTTTGATAAACCTTATATGTTCTTAATAAGAGATGTAGAAACTGGAGAAATTTGGTTTACAGGTACAGTATATGAACCAAAAAAATGGGAAGATGATCCAGAATCAAAACAATCTGAGACAAGAAGATATATATACTTTAATGGAAAAGATTATGATGAAGAATAAAAGAAAGTAGAGGAGAAATCCTCTATTTTCTTTTTGCTTTTTTTATTGACTTAAATAGTAAAATATGATAAAAATTATATATTGTTAGATACCTTACTAAATTAAAATTTGGGGGATTTATATATGGAAAAACATATTGCAAGAGACTTAAAAAGAGTCGATATAGAGATTGGTCAAAGACTATTTTCTATAGCAAAAGAAAAAGATATTCCAGCTCCACCAAGTCCACTTCAAGCCAGGATACTTGAATTTTTATTTAAGAATGAAGATAATGAAGTGAATCAAAAAGATATTGAACAACATATATGTGTTAGTAAAGCTACAATATCAGGGGCACTGTTCTCTATGGAGAAAAACGGTTTTATCAAAAGAGTTACTTCTCAAAAAGATCAAAGAAGCAAACAAATTATTATTACAGATACCTCTAGAGAGGCATATAATAGTTTAAGCATTGTATTTGAAGAAGTAAATAAAGAATTATTAGAAGGTGTTACAGAAGATGAAATTGATACTTTCTATAAGATTTTAGACAAATTTAGTAAAAACATTAAGAAAGAAGTATAAGGAGGAATTTATGTTAAAGAAATTAGCTAAATGTATTGGTGAATATAAATCACATGCGATAAAAACACCTTTATACGTTGCGCTTGAATGTGTTTTTGATGTTATTATTCCATTTTTAATGGCGACATTAATTGATGATGGAATTAATAAAGGAGATTCAAGTGTAATAATCAAAGTAGGAATTACATTAATTATTTGCTCTATTTTAGCAATGTTCTGCGGTGTAATGAGTGGTAGACATGCAGCAAGAGCAAGTAGTGGATTCGCTAAAAATTTAAGAAGAAAAATGTATAATCATGTTCAAGATTTTTCATTTGCAAATATTGATAAATTTTCAGCATCTAGTATTGTTACAAGACATACAACAGACGTAAACAATGTTCAAATGGCATTTCAAATGATTACAAGAATTGCTATTAGAGCACCATTAATGCTTGTATTTTCATTAGTTATGGCTTCTGTAGTAAATTTAAAAATATCATTAATATTTTTCTGTGCTATACCATTTTTAGGTTTAGGATTATATTTAATTGCTACTAAAGCTCATCCAATTTTTGAAAGAGCAATTAAAACTTATGATAATTTAAACAATTTAGTTCAAGAAAATGTTAGAGGAATTAGAGTTGTAAAATCATATGTAATGGAAGAAAAAGAAATT
>JAEIGA010013611.1_pt1 | contig 12384 bp, 8 predicted proteins | sample 9270691 | NCBI WGS metagenome assembly JAEIGA01 (sample SAMN17057246, study PRJNA624740) | gut metagenome | biome: biome; isolation source: fecal sample | host: Bos grunniens | place: China: Xizang | collected 2019
CGAGCCTAATATAGGTTCGACCATCGTGCCTGATAAGAGACTTGAAGTGCTGGAAAGCCTCTGCAACCCTAAGAGAGTAGTTCCAGCTACAGTGGAGATTGTAGATATCGCAGGTCTCGTAAAGGGTGCGAGCAAGGGTGAAGGTCTCGGAAACCAGTTCCTTGCAAACATCAGGGAGACTGACGCCATTCTCCATGTACTCCGTTGCTTCGATGATGCCAATATCGTTCACGTAGATGGCAGTGTAGATCCAGTCCGTGACAAGGAAGTGATTGACCTCGAACTTCAACTCAAGGACCTTGAGACTGTAGAGAACCGTCTTGCAAAAGTTCAGAAGCAGGCTCAGACAGGCGGAGACAAGAATGCAAAGAAACTCTTCGACCTTCTCACAAGATACAAGGCTGCACTTGAACAGGGTAAGTCATGCCGTACAGTAAAGCCTGAGAATGCAGATGAGGAGCAGCTTGCAAAGGAGTTATTCCTCCTTACCAACAAGCCTGTAATGTATGTCTGCAATGTGGATGAAGCATCTGCAAAAGAAGGAAACAAATATGTGGAAATGGTGCGTGAGGCAGTGAAAGATGAGGATGCAGAAATCCTTGTAATCGCAGCAAAGATCGAATCAGATATTGCAGAACTCGAGAGCTATGAAGAGCGTCAGATGTTCCTTGAGGAAATGGGACTTGAAGAGTCAGGAGTGGTAAGACTGATCCAGAGCGCTTATTCACTTCTCAACCTCCGTACATATTTTACAGCAGGTGCCGATGAGTGCCGTGCATGGACCATCAACAAAGGTGATAAGGCTCCAAAAGCAGCCGGAGTGATTCACACAGATTTCGAAAAGGGATTCATTCGTGCAGAAGTAATCAAGTATGAGGACTTCGTTACCTTGAAATCAGAGTCGGCATGCCGTGCGGCTGGAAAACTTGGAGTAGAAGGAAAGGAGTACGTAGTCCAGGACGGAGATATCATGCACTTCCTTTTCAACGTATAAGGGATTCAAGAGAAATCTTAATACTTTCATACGAAGGGTTGGGATCATCGGTAAAAATATACCGTATGATTCCGCCCTTTTCGCATACATACACACGTGGTATTCTTTCCTTTGCGAACAGTTCGTATATAGTCCGGTCATTTTGGGCAGAATAAGGCATTTTCAGACCTTTTTCCCTCCAGAAGGCATCAATACTGATCTTTGGTTCTTCACGGCTGATAAGGGCTATATTTATAGAATCTGAGGAGAATTCATCATATATCTTCTGCATCTGCGGAAGAACCTGCTGACAGTCCGGACAAGATGTATGGAAAAACATGATCACAGACACTGTCTCTCTCAATATATCATCACTAACCACAGTCCCATCGCTCATCACCACCTCGAAATCAGGCAGCTCATCCCCCACCTTCAGATCGGCACCAGTCTGTCGCTCCTTTATACATCCTGCAAATACAGTCAGGACAACTATTAATGAAAGTATCCTTTTCATACAGACAAAAATAAAAAAATCTCCCGATAATCGGATGATTACCGGGAGATTTAAGATTATCATGTATGCTTTTAGAAGAAACGTGCTCTGTTATCCTTTACATCAGCATCTGTCATCATTGTAGAAAGAAGAAGCTGAGAAGAATAAACTGCCTTCTGAGTTTCGTATGCCTTAGCATCGTCCTCTGTATAGAAAGCACCTGTGTCACGTCCTGTAACCTTGTATACATAGATTCCTACAGTTCCTGCAACAGGACCATAGATCTTACCGTCCTCAGCTACTGAAGCTGCACCGATAAACTTAGGATCAAGACCCTGTGAAGTAAGTGATGAGAATGCAACACCATCCTTAGTGCTTACTGTAGTTCCGAGAGCCTCTGCAACAGCCTCCAAAGAGCCCTTGCCTTCAATCTTCTCCGCAACGTTTGCCTTCATCTTATCGCTGAGCTTCTCTGTGTAGAGAACATCCTTGATCTGAGTAGCAACCTCATTAACATCTGCATAACCCTCTTTGTGGATACCCTTGAGAGCTGCAACGATGAAGTAGTTGTTGTCAACAGTGATGATGTTTGAAACGTCACCTACCTTTGCCTCAAAGGCCCATCTTGTAACTTCCTTTGTATGCTCTACAGAACCGAGTCTGCTTGCGCTCTCAGGCATTCTGTTTACAGGATGTGCATATACGCCCTCCTCTGTGCAAGCCTTCTGGAAGTTCTCATACTTTCCAGCTGATTTTGTTGCAAGAGTATTTGCCTGTGCATAATATCCATTTACAGTCTCCTTGCTTGGAACTGCTGACTTCTCGAGTACAGCTACTCTCTTCTTTGCAACAGGAGCTGTTCTGTCCACTACCTGGAAAGTAAGACCGCTGATGTCGATTCTGCCGTTCTTCTTCACTGTCATGAGATCTTCGAAGCCTGGAGTCTGTGTGATCCACATAGGCTCGGCAACGTTAAGAAGGCTGTCAACATTCTCTGAAGCAGTAGGAACATACTTCACGAATACTGAATCCGGAACCATAGCCTCTTCCATAACACGTACAGCGTAGAAAGTCTCACCGCTTGTAAGAACCTCAGAAACACCCTTATTGTTACCGAATGCATAATCGTTCACAGCTGGAGAAACAGTGTTGAGCTCACCTGCACGATACCAGTGAACATCATACTGTCTGTCTGAATTTGCGAGAAGGAAGCTCTTCATGTTCTCTGTCTCAGCAAACTCATCATAAACCTTCACGAGAGCCTCGTTAGCTGCTGCTATATCCTCAGCTGAAGGAACAACCTCATAAACAACATACTCGATATCACGGCTTGCCTGCTGCTTGAAGAACTTCTTGTGAGACTCGTAATACTTCTTGATCTCGCTGTCAGAAACAACGATAGTTGTATCAAGGCTGTATCCGAAAGGTACCACTACAAACTCTACATCGAATGTGTTATTGTTTGCTGCAATCTCGTTTGTAAGCATGAGAGGATTGGTAACGTGACTCAAGCTGAAGAGAGAATTATACTTGTCATAGAACTGCTGAGTCATAGCAGACTCTACGAGATAATCCCAATAAAGCTGGAGACGTCCTGTCTCATCTGTCGAGATATAGCTTACGAAATCATTGAGGATAACTGGAGAGAATACTCCGTTCTCATCACAGAATACAGGATTCTGAGTGAATACAGGAGAATCAATCACACCTGAAATGATGTCGACCATTTCCTCTTCACCTACGTTAAGACCAGCAGCCTTAGCATTCTTAGTGAAAAGATATTTGTCGATAAGTGACTGCCATGCAGCGTTTCTGATAGAAATCTGAGTCTCTTCGTTATTGATAGAAGAACCTGTCATGATCTCGTTGATCGCTGTAAATCTGTCGATGTCTGCCTGAAAATCATTATATGAAATTGACTTTCCGTCAATCTCACCTACGTCATACTTTGATGACATTGATGATGATACAGACTGAAGTGTGCTCGGATCAATAATGAAAGACAACAGTGCCACTGCGATAAGCACTGTTATGAATACACCGAGCTTGACACGAATTGTTTCAAGTACTGCCATTTTATTGTTTGTTTTAGATTATTTTCTGGTTATTCATGCAAATAATTGCATACGAGGGGGCGAAGTTAGCAATTTTCTGTAAATCTGATGCTATTTTTTTAGCAAAGGACCTATAAAATTGACAGAATCAATTACAACCTTGGTACTATCCTGTCCCATTATCGCATAATTGTTGAACGGATTGAACAATTCCGTATCTCTTGCCCTCTGGTCGGACTGCATTCCATATCCCTGAGCAAAGCCATCCGGAGAATAAAGCCTTACATAACAATGGGTATAGATTCTTTCATTTTCCTGATCCCAGTACAATGTATCTGTCTCCATTGTCTCCTGATTGATAAGATTCTTCACCACCACATTACCGAAAGCTTCCCACGTCTCTCTCTTATCCTTATACTTCAGATGCTGTGCATAATCTGCCTTTATTTCCGTTTCCAGCAATCCTTCTTCAGTGTATCCGAAGACTGATATTCCTTTTGGAAAAAGTTCGTAAGACAAGGTATCATTCTCATACCTTTCCATAAGAGGAGCTTCTGCTCTGAGCTGGATGATGCTGTTTTCTGTCTGAACGATAAACATGTCATCCACCACCTGTACAGGAGTTTCTCCCAGCTTTATAGCATCAGCTTCCGCTAATTTTGCTTTACATGAATAAACGACGAAAGCAACCGCCGCAGCGGTTGCAATCATCTTCAGAATATGTCCGAATGTCTTCAAACTATATTACTTCTGTGTTCTTACAGTTGTAGTAGCTCTCAAACCTCCACATGAAACTGTGTAAGACTGACCGTCTGTAACATCATACATGAAGGCCTCTGCAGTCTGAGGATAGTAAGAAGAATACTGCTTGATCATGTTGTTTGCATCCTCTGCAAGAGTCTCGTCAGCAGCCTTTGCCTTGTTGAGATAGTCAACAGCAACCCAGTACTTAGCTCTCTGCTCAACATCGTTACCTGAGCAAGTAAGGCTACCCCAGATTGTTCCAAGAAGCATATAAGCCTTACCTGAAAGTGAAGGATCGAGCTCAATTGCTGCCTTAGCTGCAGCCTCAGCCTTTGCATTCTGTCCGTTCTTGTAGCAGAAAGCTGCAAGTTCGTACTGATAACCACCGTCAGTAACTGCATCAGACTCTGGATATTCAATAGCCTCAGTCATGTACTTGAGTGCATTATCAACATCTGTGCGACCAGCGTAAAGCTTGTAGAGGTTGTATGCTGAAACATGTGAAGGCTCCTGAGTGTGCATTGTAGTGATAGCGCTGAGGAAAAGGTCATTATCTGTACATCCCTCTGTAATACCCATCATCTTCACAATGTTCTTTGCAAGATCAAGATTCTGAGGATCAGCCTCATATCTTGGTGTGAAGAGAGCGATGAGGTTATCGCAGCTTGCTACCTGGCTTGTGATGAAGATGCTCTCGATATCAGAAACAGTCTTATCGTTGCTTCTCTTCTCTACATCGTTCTTTGGAGTCATCGAATTGATGTTATTGATAGCAGTCTCATAAACACTGATAACTTCCTCAGGATCGAGCTTTCCATCCTTATAGAGATCTACAGCTGTATTCATCTGGAAAAGATAAATATTTGCTCTTGCATCTGTACCGAGCTTGTTAACAGTCTCAGAAAGACCTGCATAAAGTCTTTCAGGATCATCCTTGATATAATTGTACATATCAAGAGCCTTGTTGTTGAGAGAGCTTGTCTCATACTTTGGCCAGTACTGGATACGCTCATCGTAAATCTTCATGATAGAGTCAACAAGCTGCTTGCTGTAGATAGGGTTCTTTGAGTTAGCCTGAAGAACTCTCTTGAGGAGAGTTGTTCCATCAGAAAGAAGAGAGTATCTTGAAGTTGGAGGACAAAGTTTGTATGCCTGTCTCCAGTTAGGAAGAGCAGAATCATAATTCTTCTGCTTGTAATACTCTGTGTAGTACGAGAGGTACTTGATACACTCTGCGCTGTCAGGACCAAACTTACCCTGAGCTGAAACTGTGCTGCTTGCGAACAATGCCATAGCAGCTACCGAGATTAACAGTACAATTCTTTTCATAATGTTATTGTGTTTTTTATTTATATGCGGTTTAAGTACATCTTTTTACTGGTATTGGTTCTTTCTAAACCATATATCGTGAATATTGAATCCTACTACTATCATAGCATATCTTTCACGTATCATGTTATACCTTGTACTTGACTTCTGTCCCATATCAACTCCTACAGATATACCATTATTAAGTCTGGATCCTGATATAGGAAGAGTCATTCCAAAGGTAATACCCATCGAATTCACAGAATGACCGTCCAATTTATAATATGCCTTGTCATAATAGACTCCTGCCCTATATGTACAACGTCTGAAATAATATCTGATATCATTTCTGTTAGGTACTATCTCAAAACCTGCTCTGAAAGACTCAGAAACCGTAGTAGTGAACTTTGAATCACCTGATATTCCAAATCCTGGAGCTTTATCCATTCCTGAATTTCTCCAGTCAGACCTGAGATAATTGAATTCTGCGCTCCACTTGTCGTTACCTTTAAAAGCTATTCCTACTCCAAGTTCGTCTCCGAATCTTACTCCAACATTTGCAAGAGTATCTACAGAATATTTCAAAGTATCTACAGCACCTGCTGTCTCTGCATATCTATAATTTGTAGAATATCCTTTCGAACCCGTTCCGAGTTTATATGTAGCTCCAAGAACCATTGAAACATCATCACCTATCTTCTGTTCGTACTGGAGACCGAACTTACCGGTTATTCCATTCAATGAAATTGAACTTCCACTATTCATAGATCTGTAAGATGAATCAGAATATATCAGATTAGTCATCTTATCGATGTTTCCGAAATAATAAATCATCTCAGCACCTACTGAAAGTTTTTTCCAGAACGTAACTCCAGCACCAACAAATGCCTGATAAATACTTCCTGTTCCAAATGAGTCGTATGACAGATTTCCTACATTTCCAATGATTTCAGGATTTGTCTCTATAGAAGAAAAATCATATCCTACATCACTGTATGGAGTTATTCCTACCATAAAGGCCGAAGATCTCCATATAGGGAATGTCATTATGAAATCATATATATTGAAAGTATTATTACCGGATCTGAGGTCTCCCTGAGCAAACACCTTATTATTCTGCACAAGACCGAAATCAGCCATAAATGAAAGCGTATCTCTTGCAGTAACCGCTGCAGGATTGATATAATTTATATATCTGTTATTTCTTGTGGCAATACCGACTCCTCCCATACTCTTGTTATAAGCGGTGCCCTCTTTCGACAAATCTCCTATTCCGAATATAGAATACGGAGAATAAGCACCGTATGCTCCTTCCTGTGCTGACACAGAAAAACATACGATGAGAAACACTGACAACAGAAGTATCTTTTCAATCTTTCTTATCATATTCAGCTGCAATTAGGGCTAACCCCATCAGTACGAGGTTAGAAACTACAAAGATGGAGTTTTTCATCCGTTTTGCAAAATAATTTGCATCACCACCGGTAAAAACCGATATTTTTTCGGAGTAACGGAAAATATATCCCTGTATTTCAAATAACATGCCTGATATTACTCCTGATTCAATGGAACTTATTGTATCTTTTCCTTTTTCATCAGAACACTCAGGGGTATCAATCAGAGGTAATATCTTTGTATATCTGTTTAAAGACTTGAATCTGGTCCTGCATCCAGGAGATATGTTTCCTCCTTCATATTTACCTTCAATATCAAGGAAATCAATACTTAATGTCGTTCCAAAATCAAATATCATACATCCTTTACCCTTGAAAAGATGTCTGACTGCAATTATAGATGCTGCTCGATCCGGAGTTATATGAGCAGGTATATCATATTTCGAATATATATCATTATCTACAGTTATGAGATTATCACATTCCTTTCTGAGTTTCATCAAGTTGTTCTCAGAAAAATATCTCACACTGCTCAATACTATTGTTTCAGGCTTCGATCGTGATGTAAGGGAAAGAATAAAATCAAGCATTCTTTCTCCCTGATATCGGAATGTCTTACCTAAGGTCATTCCGTCACACCATGAAGCCTTCAATGCTGTATTTCCTATATCTATTATAAGATTAGCCACAGTTATAGCTTTAATAACAAATGCAAAAATAAAAAATTATAAATCCAAAATGTATTACAATTTCTTCAAAATATCACACGCTTTTGACAAGGTATCCACATTTTTTACAAAAATCCTCAATTTATTATCATTCTGCTTAAGTTCAAATATCTTAGGATTCATGCTTATATTTTCGAGTACTTTTGAAAAACGTTCGCTTCTATAATATTGTGACATAGTATTGTATATGAAGAATATTATCATCACGCCATTCTTTATGATGATCTTTTCAAAACCTGCCTTCTGACCCAATTGTCTTATCTTAACTATATCAAATAATCTTGAAAGTTCCTCTGGAATTGTTCCGAAACGGTCTGAAAGTTTCTTCTTCATCTGATCTATTTCCTTATCGGATGAAAGAGAATCAAGTTCTTTATATATCCTTATCTTCTCAGCTGTAATATCTATATAAGAATCAGGAATAAGAGCTAATTGATCTGTCTCTATCGTACAGTCTGACACATAATTATCTGAAGATCTGCCTGAAGATATTCCAGTTTCAACACCAAGTTCTTCCATAGCCTCGGCAAGTATCTTCTGATATGTTTCAAAACCCATATCTGTGATGAATCCACTCTGTTCAGCACCAAGAAGATTACCGGCTCCTCGTATATCAAGGTCCTGCATAGCTATATTGAATCCACTTCCAAGATCAGAGAATGATTCTATAGCCTTAAGTCTCCTACGTGCATCTTCAGTTATTGATACAAGAGGAGGAACTATAAGATAACAGAATGATCTTCTATTAGATCTTCCTACCCTACCTCTAAGCTGATGCAGGTCACTTAAACCTATATTCTGAGCCTGGTTTATTATTATAGTATTTGCATTAGGTACATCCAGACCATTTTCTATGATAGTTGTACAAAGGAGCATATCATAATCTCCCGCCATGAAATCAAGAATTTTGTTTTCAAGAACCTTAGGTTCCATCTGTCCATGAGCTACACATATCTTCATATCTGGAACAAGCCTATGAATTATATCATGTATTGCCTGAAGTTCCTCCACTCTATTCTGTACAAAGCATATCTGTCCTCCCCTATTGAGTTCATAATCTATTATCTTACGAATCTCATTATGGTCAAACAGCATTATTTCCGTCTGTACAGGTATTCTGTTAGGCGGTGGGGTACTTATTATAGAAAGATCCCTTGCTCCAAGTAATGAAAACTGAAGAGTTCTCGGTATAGGAGTGGCTGTCAACGTAAGAGTATCCACCGAAGCTTTCAGCTGACGAAGTTTTTCTTTAGCACTTACTCCAAACTTCTGCTCCTCATCTATTATAAGAAGTCCGAGATCCTTGAATTCAAATCCCTTTCCTATAAGTTTATGTGTACCTATCACAATATCCAGACTACCTGACTTAAGTCTCTTCTGTATATCTGATATTTCCTTGGTGGTTCTGAGTCTGCTTACATAATCAATATTACAAGGAAGATCCTTAAGTCTGTTTTTAAATGTATTATAATGTTGAAGTGCAAGAATTGTAGTCGGAACAAGTACAGCGACCTGCTTACTATCTGCAACTGCCTTGAATGCAGCACGTACGGCAACTTCTGTCTTTCCGAATCCTACATCTCCACACACAAGTCTATCCATAGGACAATCATCCTCCATATCCCTCTTCACAGCATAAACAGCCTTTTCCTGATCCGGAGTATCCTCATACATGAATGATGATTCAAGCTCCTGTTGCATATATGTATCGGCAGAAAAAGCAAATCCTTTTACACTTTTTCTCTTCGCATAAAGCTGTATAAGATCCTTTGCAATATCCTTTACCTTGGATTTGGTACTTGCCTTCAGATTCTGCCAAACCTTCGATCCAAGCTTGTGAATTTTAGGAGGTTCCGAATCTTTTGACTTATACCTTGATATCTTATGGAGAGCATGTACTGATACAAAGACTACATCATTATCCTTATACATGAGTTTCACAACCTCATGCATCCTTCCCTTATCATCCTTCATACGTACAAGTCCGCCGAATACACCTACACCATAATCTATATGTACGACATAATCACCTATAGAGAAAGATGTAAGGTCATTCAAGGTGAGCTGTTCACTTTTCTCTACAGTTCTCCTTATACTTACTCTGTGGAATCTGTCAAAAATCTCATGATCACTGTAACAACATATCTTATTTTCGTGATCTATGAATCCGTTATGAATATTGCATCCGGAAATGAATTCTGGAAGTATATTTCCGTTCTGAGAAAGAATAGACTTTAATCTTTCCAGTTGAGACTGTTTTTCACCATATATTCTTACCCTATATCCTTCTTCAAGACGCTTCTTTATATCTTCTGTAAGAAGCTCAAAATTTTTGTTGAAGGAAGGCTGGGGAGATATATTGAATTTTATGGCATCCTCGTCCTGTCGGGAAAGAGGAAGTTCCATATATATCCTATTAAATCTTTCAAACTCTGAGAAAAATCCCTTATTGCGATACATATCAGATGAATCAAGCCATATGAGAGAATTCTCAGGTATTATTTCAGTCAAATAGGAAAAAGTGTCTTCTTCTTCATCAGAAGTTATATCAGGATATATTTCAACCTTATCCACCTTTTCCTTTGAAAGCTGTGTATTACAGTCAAAAACAGTTATAGAATCTACCTCATCACCGAAAAATGAAATACGGAAAGGATTATTATGTGAATATGAAAATATATCAACTATAGCTCCTCTTATGGCAAATTGTCCAGGTTCGGCTACAAAATCCACTCTCTCGAAACCATTTCTGAACATAATCTCCACAATCTCTTCATGACTTATTTCGTCACCTGTAGAAAGATGAAGCACAGATTCCTTGATCTTTCTTCTATCAGGAATACCCTCTTCGAGAGCTGAAGGATATGTAACTATTATAAGCTGGCCTTCATTATATTCGATAATCTTACCTATGGCAGAAGTCCTCTGAACTCCAAGAGTAGATTTATAATTACTTCTTTCAAGAGTCTTTCCTGAATCAGGAAGAAAAAACACTTTATCCCCTTCTATAAGATTATAAAGATCAGCTGCACAATATTCTGCAGAATCTTTATCAGGAAGTACAATCATCTGAAAACCGTCATGATCAAGCTGGGATACAGTAAACCATCTTGCAGAAAGGAATAGTCCGGTGCAGAATATTTCCTGCACTTTTCCTATTTTTTCTACAAGTGTGTTTATTGATTTTGTACTTATTAACATATAGGGAATTTTTATGTTGAAAAGGTGTTTAAAACCATGTTGAAAACAGATGAAAAATAAATTATAAAAAAAGAAAAATCGGTATATTCCTACGGATGAAAATAATTTCAAAATATTTTAAAATTTATTTTTCAATGACTTCATATAAGGGTTTTCAACATATGTATATAAATGTAAAATATTGATAATAAATATAGAAAATCAGTTTTCAACATATCAACAGAATAATTATCATCATCATATTTTAAAATAAAACATATATATTTGTATATAATTATTTTGTTGAAGACATGGCTACTGATTTCGATCCGCACAATATCAACGAGGGCAAAGATAAGGAATTGGATGGAATAATCCGTCCCCAGGACCTGCAAGACTTTACCGGACAGGATAAGATTGTATCAAATCTTAAGATATTTGTGGCTGCAGCTAAAATGAGAGGGGAGTCTCTTGATCATGTCCTTTTCCACGGTCCTCCAGGTCTCGGAAAGACAACCCTTGCACATATAATATCAAACGAGCTTGGAGTAAATATGAAGGTTACTTCAGGACCTATTCTTGACAAACCTGGAGATCTGGCCGGTCTTCTTACATCTCTTGAAGAAGGAGATGTGCTTTTTATTGATGAGATTCATAGACTGTCTCCGGTAGTGGAGGAATATCTATACTCTGCAATGGAGGATTTCGTGATAGATATCATGATTGATAAAGGACCTGGAGCACGTTCTGTACGTATTTCTCTTAATCCATTCACTCTTGTAGGTGCTACTACACGAAGCGGTCTTCTTACTTCTCCTCTTCGTGCTCGTTTCGGTATTACATGTGCCATGGAATATTACGATACTCTGACTCTTGTGAAGATCGTAAAGAGAAGCGCATCTATATTAAAGGTAGAAATAGAGCAGGATGCAGCATACGAAATAGCTCTTAGAAGCCGTGGAACTCCTCGTATCGCTAACTCACTTCTCAGACGTGTCCGTGACTTTGCCCAGGTTATGGGTAACGGAAAGGTAGACCTTTCCATCGCAAGATATGCTCTAGATGCTCTTAATATTGATAAGAGAGGTTTGGATGCTATTGATAATAAGATACTTAAGACTATTATTACTAAATTCAAAGGTGGTCCTGTCGGTGCAAATACCATTGCTACTGCAGTAGGTGAGGATCAAGGTACTCTTGAGGAAGTTTATGAACCTTTCCTTATAAAAGAAGGATTTATAATGAGGACTCCTCGAGGTAGGGAAGCGACAGAACTTGCTTATAAGCATCTTGGACTTGAAAAAGGTAATATAAACCTTGACGACCCTACACTTTTTTAGTAAAATCACCTATCATAAATAATAGGTAAACGTTGTTTTATAGAGTTAAAATGGCTATAATTGTGCCCGAAATTTCATTTAACACTCTATAAAATGGCCGAAAAACTTATTTCTAAGATTCCTGAGGGACCTTTGTCAGAGAAATGGACAAAGCACAAATCTCAGATCCG
>JAEIGA010013612.1_pt1 | contig 12384 bp, 8 predicted proteins | sample 9270691 | NCBI WGS metagenome assembly JAEIGA01 (sample SAMN17057246, study PRJNA624740) | gut metagenome | biome: biome; isolation source: fecal sample | host: Bos grunniens | place: China: Xizang | collected 2019
GTCCTTGACCTTTCCTTCAATCTTTTCGTCAAACTTCCTGATGCACCATCCTCCGAGAGGACCCATCATCATTGCGCCGATGAACATAGGAATGCTGCTGCCGATGACAACACCCATGGTTGCTATTGCGCCGGTCACGCCACCTCGATCACCTGCTACATTCTTTCCTGCAGTGTAGCCGATGAGGATAGGGAGAAGATATTTGAGCATCGGGTCCACAAGTTTGCCCAGATACTCGTTAGGCCACCAACCTGTAGGAATGAACAATGCCGTGAGGAGACCCCATGCGATGAATGCACCGATGTTTGGCATGATCATACCGCTGAGACTTCTGCCAAACTTCTGCACCTTCTGCTGGATATTTACTTTTTTCATAGGTTGAAATCTTACTAAATGCTGTCGAAAATGAGCGGGAGAAGGTCTTCGACCTTTTCAAATTTCCAGATCTTGTCTGCTCCTATAAGGAGTATTGCCATCGGTCTTCCGCCTTTCTGCTGGTACTGGGCCATTACCTGACGGCAGGCTCCGCATGGACTTACCGGATTCTTGCACATCTGTCCGTTCTGGCCTGCTGCTATAGCTATGGCCTTCATGTTCTTGTCCGGATTGCTTGCGCTTGCGTAGAACATAGCTGTCCTCTCAGCGCATATTCCTGACGGATAGGCTGCATTCTCCTGATTAGCTCCCTTGACGATTTCACCGTCTTCGAACATCACTGCCGCACCCACATTGAAATTGGAATATGGTGCATATGATTGTGAAATAGCCTCTATCGCTGCATCTGCCAGCTTTCTGTCCTCTGAGCCGAGCTGATCGAGCGACTCGAACTCAAGGTAGGCGATTTTAATCTCTTTGTTTGTCATAACAGAACAATTAAATTATCTTTGCGTCTCTGCAAAACATACAAATATAATGAAAAATTCCAATAATAAGCATATTAAAGTGTGTATAGGCCTTTCTGGAGGCGTAGATTCGAGTGTTGCGGCTCTTCTTCTGAAGCAGGCAGGCTATGATGTGTTCGCACTTTTCATGCAGAACTGGCATGATGCTTCTACCACACTCCACGGAGATTGCGAGTGGGAGGAAGACCGTTTTGTGGCGGAACTCGTTGCCAGAAAGATCGGAATCCCATTCTATTTCGTGGATCTGAGCAAGGAATACAGGGCCCGTGTCGTGGACTATATGTTCGACGAATATGAAAAGGGCCGTACTCCGAATCCTGACGTTTTGTGCAATCGCGAGATAAAATTTGACGCTTTTCTTCAGTGTGCTTTGAAGATGGGTGCTGACATGGTGGCTACAGGTCATTATTGCCGCAAGGTCGAAGAGGTCGGTGAGGATGGAAAGCCTGTCTATCGCATCCTTGCAGGTGCAGACCCTAACAAGGATCAGAGTTATTTCCTTTGCCAGCTTACTCAGGAGCAGCTTTCCAAGGCCCTCTTTCCGATAGGTGACATCCCTAAACCGGAGGTGCGCCGCCTTGCTGCCGAGGCTGATCTTCCGTCGGCTGACAAAAAGGATTCTCAGGGAATATGTTTCGTGGGTAAGGTGGATCTTCCAACCTTCCTTCAGCAGAAGCTCAAGCCATGTGAGGGCGATGTCGTAGAGGTCTTTGATGCATACTATTCAGACAATGAGCAGTATAAGTTCATCCATGACACGTTGCAGTCTCTTCTTGATGATCAGTCAGGTGATGTGAAGATGATAACTGATTATATATCAGATGATAAGGTTGCATCAACCTTGAGGGATGGAGCTGTGGTTCAGGCTGCCGGATGTCCTTGGTCTGTAGAGAAGCTCAAGGCTTTGTCAGACGAGGACCTTCTCAGATTGTCTCAGCCTGTGGACTATGACATCAGGTTCGAGACAGAGACCTATCGCAGCGGTAGAAAGCATATCAAGAAGACCCGTTACAAGGAGAACCCGTATGGAAAGATCGTCGGCCGACATGACGGAGCTCAGTTCTATACCATCGGCCAGCGAAAGGGGCTCAATATCGGAGGTCATAAGGATTCGATCTTTGTAATCGAAACCGATATTCCAAAGAACATAATCTATGTCGGTGAAGGTCACACTCACAAGGGCCTCTCACGCAGCTGCCTTAGAATAGACCCATCAGAGATCCACTGGATCAGAGAGGATCTGACAATGAAGGTAGGGGAGATACGTCGTTACCGTGTCCGTATCCGTTACCGTCAGCCATTGCAGGAGGCAACTCTCGTCATGCGCGAGAACGGTCTTTACATTCTCTTCGATGCTCCACAGCGCGGCATCACCCCAGGCCAGTTTGCAGCCTGGTACACACCACTCGCTGAAACTTCCACAGAGGCCCAGACCTCATTGCACAGAGATACCTGCACCGAAATGATCGGCTCCGGAGTAATCTAAACTGAAAGGTGTAATTTATATCATTTGTCTAAATGATTGCCTTTAAATAATTTAGATATGAGACAAGTGCAGGTGCTTATAATATTTTCATTCCTGTTTTTCCTTTCATGTGCTGATAAACAGGTGGAGCTTGCTTTGAAATATGCAGAGATGAATATGGATGAATTGCCCGAGTGTGTTTTATACTGTCAATGCTGATGAGATCTGCAATGAAAGCGATACCTGGCAAATCCTTGGTGGATCTGGTGCTAGGTGTGTCTAGCCTCCTTTAAATTTTGGAGGCAAAGCATAGTGCGGTTTTGTAAGTGGTTGCTATTTAGGTGTTTTGGGTTTGGTGGTGTGCTTAACCTCTCGATTTTACAGGAGGCAAAGCACAGTACGGTTTTGTAAGTGGTTGCTATTTAGGTGTTTAGGGTTTGGTGGTGTGCTTACCCTCTTCATTTTACAGGAGACTAAGCAGACTTTGTGTAGGTTATAATTGAATTTCATCCTACTGAATGTCCACCCGGCCGAATTTTGAGGACGACAGCTTGGTCATTTAAATGTGATATTGGGCAGGATGCTGAGATTCGGATGCCGGATGTTGAGTCTTTGCACAAAATACGTCGAGCTTGACAGTGTTTTTGGTATTATATTGCGCAGCTAAGCATACTAAAGTTATGGGTTGTAACCAGTCACAAGAACCTTAGGGGCGTTGCCGCGGGAATCGGCGACATAGCATCTGATGGTCACTGTCTTCTTTTCACCTGGCATGAGGCTGAAGTAGTTGTCTTCGTAGAATGCAGGGAGTATCTGCTTGCCGTCCTGTCTGCCGACGAGGTTGAGGCGTAACATCACTGCAGGTACCTTATTCTTGTTCTCCAATGTGACTGTTCCTATCCACTCGCTTCCATGGATACTTGATGCATCACGTGACATCTCATATTCGAAAGAAGTCTTTACCCATGCCTTGCCAAGCTTTTTCAGAGCCTGGTGATTTCCATATTCTTTTCCTCTGATGTAGAAATTATCCGAAATGACAGTCTCATTTACATCAGTGAGATTGAGCTTGATGAAGTGGACATCATCAAGGGTCTCCGGAAATTCGAGGTAGATGCATTTTGTGGTGCTGTCCTCGCTGCAGTCAAAGGTAATTGACTCTTCCCATACTGTTGAACCATCGAGATTGATTATCCTTGCATTGGCGGTCATGTTGCTTTCGTAACCCCCGTTATAGTTCACGACCTCAATGCTGTCATCTGAAGGATTCCATTGAATATGAATCGGTTCCGATGCCTTCTTGCAACCAAAGTATGCTGCAGTAGGCTCGAAGTACCAGTCATAGGTCTGCCATGTCATAGACGGCCATGCCGGATGGCTCATCCAGAGCAGCAGTCCTTTACGGTTAAGACTTCTGGACTCGAACATTGCTCTGTAACCGTCATAATTGATGAACTGTCCAAGCTGGGCAAACTCCTCTGCACTCTGAGGCTCACCATATCCGTGAGCAATCAGCTTGTTGAAAGACTCTCCTGCCTGTGCTCCGCTAAGGGTGAAATCATGCTGGCCCCACTGCTTGTTCTGAGGCCAAAGCGCATCAGGAGAGTAGGTCCTGAGCATTGATTCATAGGTCATTACAGCCGGCATTCCTCTCTCACTGTGGAATCTGTCGTTTCCGGCCGGGTAGGTAAAGTATTCCTTCGGACTCAGTGCCCTGTAAGGACCGTGTCCGCTTACACAGCCGTCTGCAGAGCTTGAAATATAGTGAAGATCAGTATATTCCTTTACCATCGAGCGAAGTCCATGGTCAATCTCCTCAGGAGGGAAACCCTCATTTCTTCCGCAATAAATAACCAACGAAGGATGGCTCCTGTGCTGCCTGAGATAGTCTTCAGCATTTGCAAGGAACATATGGGAATCATCCGGATCCGGACCGTCAGCAGGATTCGCAAGCCAGAAGTCCTGCCAGATCATGATACCGTGACGGTCGCAGGCCTCATACAACTCCTTGTCACCTGTCTGGCCGACCCAGTTGCGCATGATGGTGAAATTCATGTCTGCGTGATATGCCACGGCAATGTCGTATTCACGTTCTCTGTAGTTGAGATTGTTCTCGCTGAATCCCCAGTTACCGCCTCTTCCGATAAATCTCCTTCCATTAACGTACAGATGAAGTATACCTCCGTCCTCATCAGCATTGACCTGTCTGATGCCGGTCTTGAAGGAGATTTCGTCTGATACGCTGCCATCAATTTCGAATATGAATCCGGAATCATAAAGATTCTGGTCCCCATATCCCTTAGGCCACCATAATTCAGGTGATTCGATCATCAACTGCGGATAGTTGAGCAGATTGAATGTTACAAGTCTTTCTTCTCCTGCTTCAAGAAGGACATCCTGCTCGAACCTGATCTCGCCGACATATCCTTTAACGGTTCCGGCCAATGGCTTGTCAGAGTTGTTTCTGACAAAGACCTCAGGCGTAAGTACGGCAGAGGTCGTGTCTGGCAATGGCAGCACAGATCGTACAAGCGGGTCTGACAGGCTTACCGCACCCTCCTTCACGATGCGCACATCATTCCAGATACCGATGTTTCGGCCTCGGATAGTAGAAATCCAGTCCCATCCGATGCTGGCGTGGAATGTAGGATTGTCTGCACCGAGTACGCCTCCGTTGATGCCAGTGTTCTCTTCGTTCTTCTCTTTTACTGCACCGATGTGAGCGTTCTTTATTATTCTTACTGCGAGAGTATTCTTGCCAAACTTAGCGTGATTGCTGATGTCGAATCTGCCTCTGATGAACGCACCGTCAATCCTGCCCAGATATTCTCCGTTGAGGTAAGCTTCTGCCTTCCAGTTGATTCCGTCAAACTCAAGGAAGAGCTTCTCTCCCATAAGGTGCTCCGGTATGTCAAACTCGTTTCTGTACCAGAAATCAGAGTTGAAATAAGAATCTGATATATGAAGCAGATTGTCCGCATAGTTCGGATCTGGAACAGCTCCGATATTCATATACGATGTGAGTACTGTTCCTGGAACCGTCGCCGGAATCCACCCTGTCGGTTCGAACTCGTCAGATGCGATTTCTTCGCCTCCGGAAGCAATCTCTGCGGCTCTTTTCAACATCCAGCCACCTCCCGAAAGCACCATCGAACTCTCCTGCGCAGCTGGAGCCTCTTTGGCAACTGCTTTCAATCCACCAGTGCCCCATACTTCCATTTCGCTGAGCATCACCGGCTTGCCGTCAGCTGCCGGGCTCATGCTGATTCTTACATAACGTCCCTTTCCATTCAGGACTATTTCCTCTTTGCCAGCGGTGATGTCATTGACAGGAAGAGTTGCTGTTTTCTTCCAGCGTGCGGCATCGTCAGACACTTCGATTACTGCCTCTGAAGGTCTGTTCAACCAATGAAGAACCACCTTGTCAAACCTGGCTTTGGTGCCAAGGTCGATATATATCCACTCATCAGCACTTCCGTAGCTCATCCATGTGCTGCAGAAGAACTGTGATGAAACCAGATCCACAATCTGCCCCTTGTTGTAGAAATCGCAGTTTGCGAAAAGCCATTCCTGAGCCCCTGGCATCTTAAGGTCAACACGGAATTGGGAATATTCCTTGACAGAATAAAGATCAATGTCGAGATCTATCAATCTTCGTGGAAGCAGAATGTTGCCCAGAGCCGCTGATTTATCCGGATCGGAGTGTTTGCGGGGAGTAAGGGCAGTTCCCGGGAGGTCTGTGCCTTTATATGCACCGAGGTAATCCCATTCATTGCCATCCGTAGAACCATAGAATCCGAGTTCATAACTGCCGTCAGCCTCATCTTCGAGATAGGATACATAGCCGAGCATCCTGACATTGTCAACATTCTCCTTCCATCCGTCAGAAAGAATGAATGAAAAATAAGTTTCCTCACCCTCGAAGGTCTTTCTGGTATATGGGCCTTGATCCACCAGCCATTCTCTTTCACGGCGCAGCCCCTCACCTTCAGGAGTCTCGAACTGAAGGTAGGACGGTTTTTCTTCTGAAATCATGCCATCTGTAACCAGCTGTGCTGTAAGGCAATAATCGTGACTGGACGATGCGTATGTTGCTCTGTAGAGCGCAAGATTCCTGTAAGAATCATCCTTCACCATCACGGGTGCAAAGTTCTCGTCAGGATTGCCGGGATATACTCCGATTCCAAGATTACCTGTTTCGATATTCTGTGTACATGCCCCAAATAAGCATGTGCCGATCATTGCCAGTATTGTCAGCTTTTTCATAGGTCAGGATGTTTCTAGTTAAGCTCAGAAATCAGTTGTCGGGCAGCAGACATACCTGCCAGATAACCGGTTGAGAATGCGATCTGAAGATTGTAACCTCCGGTATCACCGTCAAGATCGATGACCTCTCCGGCAAAATAAAGTCCCGGAGTCAGACGTGATTCAAGAGTCTTAGGGGTGATTTCCTCCATGTTGACTCCTCCTGCCGTAACAACGCAGCGCTCATAGCCTACGAATCCTTCGATTTCCATCTTCCATGCCTTCAGGGTCTTGGCAAGAGTCTTATGGTCGGCATTAGGGTTGAGCTTGACAAATGCCGGAATCAGCTGCATCGGAAGTACCTTTGTCAGGAGGATTCTGAATCTGTCCTTATAGAGCTTGTTGGCACTTCTCTTATCCTTTGCAATCTCATTCCATAATGTGGCTATCCTGACCTGAAGGTCTTCGATTTCAACAGCTGGTTTCATGTCAATCACAGCCACAACTTTGGAACCGTTGATCAGGGCATTGACACATTTGCGACTCATTTTGAATCCTATAGGACCCTCGAGTCCTCCGTCTGTGAAGTCAAGATCTCCGAACTCCTCGTCTGCAATATTTCCATCAATGACAATGCTCAGTCCCACATTCTTCAGCTGGTTGCCACACAGCATGCTTCCTGTTTCCGCAAGGGGAGTGCTTCTGTCTATATGTCCTTTGACTACGCTTTTCTCCTTTGATAAAGGGGTTACATCCTTATATCCGGAAGGTACGATTGCAGTGAGTGATGGGAATAGAGCCTTTATTGAGTGGCCCATCTCTTTAGCCCACCTGTATCCGTCTCCTGTAGATCCGGTCTTCGGATAGGATAGTCCTCCCGTGCATATGATAAGCTTCTGAGAAGTGTAGATGCAGCCGTCGTTACATGCAACTGTGTAGCGCTCTTCTGCGTCATCCGCGTGAGTGATCTTGTTCACTTCCTTGCCGCAGAGAACCTCGGCTCCTGCATATTCAGCAGATCTGACCAATGCATCCACTACATCTGATGCAAGATGGGATGCAGGAAATGCTCTGTCACCTCTTTCCACAACACTTTCCATTCCGGCATCCGTCAGATAGTCAATCATCTTCTCTGATGTCAGATTGTAGAATGAAGGCTTCAGGAAACCAGGCTTCGGATGGATATGCTCCGAAAACTCGTTCCAATTCTTCAGGTTTGTGAAGTTGCATCTGCCCTTTCCCGTGATCATTATCTTTCGTCCGGGACGTGGCATCTTCTCCAGAACAATGACCTTCGCCTCCGGTTTCTTTGCCGACAATGTACGCGTCGCACCTGCTGCAGCCATAAGACCTGCAGCACCGCCGCCGATAATTATGATATCCGCTGATATATTGCTCATATGCTATAAGATACGGCCGACTAAAGATCATTTAGCCGGCCGCCATTAATTTGTTTTATTTACCCAGCAGCATGCTGTCTATCTGCTTCTTGAAATCCTCCTTGCTACGTCCTCCTACCGTCATTGTCGGCTTTCCCTTCATAGGGATGAAGAGAACTGCAGGAATGGATCGGACACCGAAATTTCTGGCAAGGTCCTCGGATGCATCGACATCCACCTTGTAGATTACTATCTTGTCCTTGTACTCTGCCGCGAGTTCTTCAAGAATAGGACTGATTGCTCTGCACGGGCCGCACCACGATGCGTAGAAGTCAACTATAGCCGGCTTTGTACCGAGATATTCAAGGTCTTTGTCAGGAATGTCATAGACCAGGGTCTTGAATTCCTTAGATGAAAGTGTGATTACACCTTTCTTCTCCTGTGCGTTAGCGCTTATGCCTGCTGTCGAGACAAAAACCAGTGCGCACAACACTGCAATGATGATCTGTATCCTTTTCATATCTCTTTCCGGCTATGCCGCTCTTAGAACAAGTCGTTCATGATCTTTGCAAGTCTCAGACCAGCTCTGTTGATAAGGTCGATAGTCGTGTCGCTTACCTGATGAACATACTCCTTGCCTACATCGGTACCAGGAGCAACTGGCCATACTGTCTTCGCGCGGTCAGCGATGTCCTGTCCCCACTCATAGAGACCACCTGCCTGAATCTCCTTGATCTCCTTCTTTGTTGATCTGTCGACCATAGTCACGAGATCCTCGACGCTTCCATGGCAGAAATGATCTACAACCATTGAATCCCATACAGTATGCATTGAGGTAGGCTTGCCGAAGAAAGTAACGTTGTACTTACCCTGTCCAAGACCGTCGCCGGCTCTGCCGTCAGGGAACTTTACATGACCAGGGCAGTGGATGTCACCCACAAGGTGAATGATACACTGCATTGCGCCGAGTCTCATCTTAGGGTCTTCATCCTCCCAGTTCCTGAGAAGATCCATGCACTCGCCGATGATGTCGAGAGCCTCCTGATGGTCCTGAGCGAATACCTTGCAGTTTTCGTCAACCTTGAAGGAATGAGGAATGTTGCGTGGGTATACAACTCCATTCTCAGTGTAAGTGATCTGCATCTCTGCTCTGTAGTAATCCAGCCATGAAGCATAGTAAACCATAGTCTTGCCCTCAAGAATCTCATCTACTGTCTTCTTTGCTTTTGGTGTAAGATGCTGCTCAGCGATCTGAGCGATAGCTGCATGAACACGGCGTCCCCATCCGAATGATGGAACTGTAACAAGCGCCATTACGGCGATTACAATAAGGTTGCGAAAAATCTGTTTCATTATACTTAGGATTAAAATTTTGTTTCTTTACCGTTTACAAACACAGACTCGATGACTCCCTTGAGGACTTCGCCCTCGTATGGAGTCCATCCGCACTTGCTGAGCTGGTCTTCAGCCATGACTGTGAATTCCTTTTCGTTGTCGAAGATCACAAGGTCGGCAAAATATCCCTCCTTGATCTTACCCCTCCTGAGTCCGTAGATTTCTGATGCCTTTTCAGAGAATACGGATGCTATTCGGGTGAGAGGTATATCCTCCTCATATGCAACTGTGAGCAGAACCGGAAGAGTCTGCTGAATTGACGGGAGACCCGACGGAGCCGAGCAATATGGCGCATCCTTCTCTGAAAGAAGATGCGGAGCGTGATCCGAGCCGATTATGTCGATCAGTCCTTCGCGGAGAGCGTTTCTCAATGACTGCTTGTCAGAGAAAGCCTTCACGGAAGGGTTGCACTTTACTCTGCTGCCCAGTCTCGAGTATGCTTCGTCACTGAACCACAGATAGTTGCATGATGTCTCCGTTGTGATGTCAGGATTGCTTATCTTGGCGGCACGTGCCATCTCGATTTCTTCCATTGTAGAGATATGGCATAGAACGAGTCTTGTCTGATGCTCGATTGCCAGCTCAAGAGCCTTGATAGTCGACCTTATGCAGGCCATCCTGCTGCGGATGTTCCTGTGTTCCTCGAAAGGAATGTCGTCGCCGTATTTGTTTTTTGCTGCCTGAAGATTCTTTCTGATTGTGTCTTCATCTTCGCAGTGAACCAGGACTGGCTTCTCTCTGATGCAGAAAAGCTCCTTCAGCGAGTCGTTGTCATTTACGAGCATATTGCCGGTAGAAGATCCCATGAACACCTTCACTCCGGCAATCTCTTCAGCCTTCAGATCCTCTTCCTTCCAGCCATGGCGCACCATGTATGCGATGTCGTGATGATTGCTGTTGGTAGCTCCGATATGGAAATACATATTGGTGGCGCATCTGCCTTCGGCCAACTGTATCTTCTCCTTAAGCTCCTTTGCACCCGTTGTTGCAGGTATGGTATTCGGCATGTCCATCACTGTGGTCACACCTCCTGCAAGAGCCGCCTTTGATTCGGATTCCATGTCGGCCTTATGTGTAAGACCAGGTTCGCGGAAATGAACGTGAGGGTCAATGCCCCCCGCAAGAATATGTTTTCCCGTAAGGTCCCTTACCTCCATGTCCGGATTCTCTTCCGAGAGCTTGAACATGCGGAAGGAATAGTCCTGAGCGTCCTCCCAATATACTCCGGCAATACGGTCTCCGTCAACCAGGACCGATCCTTTACCTTCTTTTGCGGAGGTTACGATAACTGCGTTTTGAAGAAGTATCATTTCTGTTTAGGTTTGATTTTTCTCAGTTTCAGTTTCATCACACCCCAGAATGCTTCGCCGAAGATACCGCTGCTCATCTTGGATGTGCCTTCGGTTCTGTCAACGAAGATGATAGGAACTTCCTGAATCTTGAAGCCAAGCTTGTAGGTCGAGTACTTCATTTCGATCTGGAATCCGTATCCCTTCATCCTGACCTTGTCGAGGTCTATGGTTTCGAGGACCTGTCTCTTGTAGCACTTGAAGCCTGCTGTGGTGTCAAATACCTTCATTCCAAGCACTGTGCGTACATAAACAGAGGCATAGTATGACATGATAACTCTGCCGATCGGCCAGTTGATGACGCTGATTCCGTTGCAGTAGCGCGAGCCGATAGCCAGATCAGCTCCGTTTTGCGAACATGCTTCATAAAGACGTGGAAGGTCATTGGGGTTGTGTGAGAAGTCAGCGTCCATCTCAAAGATATAATCGTATCCGTTTTCCACTGACCACTTGAATCCTGTAATATACGCGGTACCCAGTCCGAGCTTGCCCTTCCTTTCAATCATGAACAACCTTTCAGGGAATTCGTCCTGAAGTCTTCTGACAATGGACGCTGTGCCGTCAGGTGAACCGTCTTCGATTACAAGTATGTGATAATCACCATCTAATGAGAAGACTGCGCGGACAATCTTCTCGATATTCTCCTTCTCATTATAAGTAGGAATGATTACAATTTTCCTATCCATAAAAAATACGATGCTTGCGAATCCACAAATTTAGCAAAATGGCACGTGAAATGCAAATGCCCGAGCGGTTAGTGTGCCGACAATCGGCCAAATAGTTAGTGTTATGAAACGTCTGATTTTATTAGTATTGATGCCCGCCATCCTTCTTGCATCCTGCGGGCGCGGACATGAGTCATCTCTGAGGAATGTCGATCCGAGAGTGGATTCTCTTCTCAGGATAATGACTCTTGACGAGAAGATCGGTCAGATGGTCCTGTTTACGAGTGACTGGGATGTTACCGGACCGACCATCCGAGAAGGGTATATGGATGACATCCGCAGTGGAAGATGCGGAAATGTCTTCAATGCCTATACGACTGATTATATTCGTGAACTTCAGAGAGTTGCAGTCGAAGAGTCTCGTCTGGGAATCCCTCTGATGTTCGGCTATGACGTAGTGCATGGCCACAAGACCATCTTCCCGATATCCTTGGGTGAAAGCTGTTCCTGGGATATGGAACTGATCCGTCGTTCGGCTGCGGCTTCTGCTGCAGAGGCGGCAGCTTCCGGTCTTAACTGGACTTTTGCACCTATGGTGGACATATCGGTGGATCCGCGCTGGGGACGCGTCAGTGAAGGCGCCGGTGAAGATCCTTACCTAGGCAGCAGGATAGCAGAAGCCCGAGTCAAGGGCTTTCAGGGCAATGACCTTTCCAGCCCTCTCACTGTTCTGGCATGCGTGAAGCACTTTGCCGCCTATGGCGCTCCCTTTGCCGGCAGGGATTATAACACCGTCGATATGTCTGAACGTCAGTTCAGAGAGTTCTATATGCCTCCTTACAAGGCTGGGGTGAATGCCGGTGCGCTGAGTGTCATGACCGCTTTCAATGAATATGACGGAGTTCCGTCTACCGGTAACGCCTACCTTTTAAAGGATATTCTAAAGGGGGAATGGAATTTTCAGGGATTTGTAGTGACCGATTA
>JAEIGA010013613.1_pt1 | contig 12383 bp, 9 predicted proteins | sample 9270691 | NCBI WGS metagenome assembly JAEIGA01 (sample SAMN17057246, study PRJNA624740) | gut metagenome | biome: biome; isolation source: fecal sample | host: Bos grunniens | place: China: Xizang | collected 2019
GACTGCTCGTGATGGCTTCTACACCAAGAAGGAATTCATCGACTTGCAGAAGTTGGCTGAAAATGTATTCGTAGAAATCATTCCTGAAATCGATGCTCCGGCTCATACCCTTGCTTTCGCTCACTACATGCCTGAAATTGGAAGTAAGGAATACGGCATGGATCACCTCGACCTCTTCAACCCGAATACTTACGAGTTCATGGACGGCTTGTTCAAGGAATATTTGGAGGGCGAAAAACCGGTGTTCCGTGGTAAGCGTGTACACATCGGTACCGACGAATATTCGAACAAGGACCCGAAGGTTGTGGAAAAGTTCCGCGAGTTTACCGACCGCTACATCCGCTATGTGGAAAGCTTCGGCAAGCAGGCTTGTGTATGGGGTGCCTTGACTCATGCCAAGGGCGAAACTCCGGTGAAGAGCGAAAACGTCATCATGAGTGCTTGGTACAATGGTTATGCTGAACCTCGCGATATGGTGAAGCAAGGCTACAAGCTCATCTCCATTCCTGACGGCTTGACTTACATCGTTCCAGCAGCCGGCTATTATTACGATTACTTGAACTGCAAGCATCTGTATGAAAACTGGACACCGGCTCATGTAGGAAAGGAAGTGTTCGATGAAAAGGATCCGGCCATCCTTGGTGGTATGTACGCTGTATGGAATGACCATTGCGGTAATGGTATCTCGACCAAGGACATCCATCACCGTTGTTATCCGGCCTTGCAGACTTTGGCAGTAAAGATGTGGACAGGTGTTTCCAAGTCTGTGCCTTACGAAAAATTCGACCAGCAACGCCACACATTGAGCGAAGCTCCGGGTGTGAACCAATTGGGACGCCTCAGCAAGACTCCGGGCTTGGCTTACGAACAGGCTCATGTAGCTCCAGGCAGCACCCTTCCGGTACAGGAAATAGGCTACAACTACCGTGTGGAATTCGATGTAGACGGAGTACAAGAAGCCATGGGCACCGAGCTCTTCCGTTCGAAGGATGCCGTGTTCTACTTGGCCGACCCTATACAAGGCATGTTGGGATATGCCCGTGACGGTTACTTGAATACCTTTACCTATAATGTACAACCAGGCCAACGCATGAAAATCGCCATCGAAGGTGACAACAAGGCTACTCGCCTCTTCATCAACGGCAAGCAAGTGGAAGAACTTAACATCCAGGAACGCTGGATGGACAAGGAAGGCAAGACACGCATCCGCAATGTCCGCACCTTGGTATTCCCATTGGAAAAGGCAGGCAATTTCAAGAGCAAGATTACGAACTTGAAGGTTTATCAGAAATAAGAACTTTCTTAAGTCTCCCCTTAGTGTCATTCTGAATGAAGCTTTCGTTCAGAATGACACTTCTTTTTCTGTCCACTTCGCAATAGGCAAGCAAGAACACGAATTAAAATTTACAGATATTTGTTCTTTCCCGAAAAAATAAGTAAACTTGCGCAATTTTTGAATTCATCACATGAGAAAAGTTACTTTTATTCTATTTTTGACAATCATCGGGTTAGGAATCCATCTGTGGTCTTGCCAAGCCCACCATGATACATCCCAAGACTGGTCCCTCCGATACAACCAGCCTGCATCCATTTGGGAAGAAGCACTCCCCATCGGGAACGGCCGATTGGGTGCCATGGTTTTCGGCCATCCTTTCCAGGAATGTATCCAAGTGAACGAGGAAAGTCTATGGTCGGGGGCTCCCATGAACAGCAATAATCCCAAAGCTATCCAGAGCTTGGACAAAATTAGGGAACTTATCCTGAACCACCAATACATCGCTGCCAAGAAACTGGCTGCAGAAACCATGGTAGGTACACCTCCTTGTGTCCGCTCCTATCAGACATTAGGGAATATCCTGCTCGATTATTCCATTCAGGACACCACCCACTATTCCCGTTCCCTGAACTTGAACAGGGGAGTCAGCACCACCGAGTTCACCTCCCAAGGTATCCGATACAAGCAAGACGTGTTCGCATCGGCCGTGGACAATGTCATCGTAACCCATCTTTCCGCTTCTGAAAAGGAAGGGCTGAACGTGCTGATACGTTTCGAGCGGGAGAAGGATGCCCGAATTTCCGTACGAGGCAATGAAATCCTCATGGAAGGCCAAGTGATGGACGAAGACAGCCCATCGGCCGGAAAGGGAGGGTCACACATGAAGTTTGCTGCCACACTGAGGGTACAGACCGAAGGGGGACAGATTTCAGAAAAAGATGGAGGCATTTACATCGAGAAGGCGCATCAAGCCACCTTATTGTTGAGTGCAGCCACCGACTATAACCTTTCGCAACTGAACTTCGACCGCAATATCCAGCCTGCAAGTGTTTGCAACCAAATTCTTGAACAAGCCTGCCAATACAAGCACAACGAATTGCTGGCACGCCACATCGAGGACCATGCAGAGGTATTCAACCGTGTTTCCATCGACTTGGGCAAGACGTCGCAAGACACCTTGCCTACCGACCAAAGATTAGCAGCTTTCAAGGCCGGAGCTGACGACCCGAGCCTCATCGCCCTTTACTTCCAGTACGGACGCTACCTGCTCATGAACAGCTCGCGTACACCGGGCATCTTGCCAGCCAATCTGCAAGGCATCTGGAACAAGGAATTCAATGCTCCATGGGGCTCCGATTTCCACACCAACATCAACCTGCAGATGAATTATTGGCCGGCCGAAGTATGCAATCTTTCGGAAACGGCCTTGCCACTCATCGGCTTCATGGAAAAACTCCAGGAACCGGGAAGCGTTACAGCTCAGGAAATGTATCATTCCCGAGGATGGACGGTGCATCACCTCACCGACCCTTTCGGACGGACAGCCGTCATGGACGGAGTTTGGGGATGCTTCCCGATGGGCGGACCTTGGATGACCTTCCCCATCTTCGAGCATTATGCCTTTACACAAGACCAGGACTTCCTGAAGAATACCGCCTACCCTATCCTGAAATCATCGGCTCAGTTCGTCCTCGATTTCTTGGTCAAGGATAAGAAAGGCCAATGGGTAACCGCCCCTTCCAATTCGCCGGAAAATGCCTACATCGACCCGATGAGCGGAAAGGCCATCGACATCACTTATGCAGCTACCATGGACATTCAGATCATTACTGAGCTGTTCAATAACTGCATCCTTTCCTCACAAATATTGGGAGAAGATGAAGCCTTTGCCGACACCCTCCGACAAGTGATGAAAGACTTGCCTCCTGTCAAGGTATCTCCTTCGTTGGGAGGAATCCAGGAATGGATAGAAGACTATCAGGAAGCCGACCCCGGACATCGTCACATCTCGCACCTGCTGGGTTTGCATCCGGGCACTCAAATCACACCCGATAGCCCGGAACTGTTTGCCGCAGCCCAGAAAACCATTGCCTTGCGATTGGCTTCCGGTGGCGGACATACAGGCTGGAGCCGTGCGTGGATCATCAATTTCTATGCCCGATTGCTGGATGGCGACAATGCCCTACACCACATCGGCGAGCTTCTGAAGAAGTCCACCCACCCCAACTTGTTCGATGACCATCCTCCTTTCCAAATCGACGGTAACTTTGGAGGAACGGCAGGTGTGGCCGAAATGCTGATACAGAGCCATGCGGACTACATCCACCTGTTGCCTGCCCTCCCGAAAGCTTGGCAAGCAGGCTCCTTCAAGGGCTTGAAGGCAAGAGGCAACTTCGAGGTGTCTTGCTCCTGGAAAGAAAACCGGTTGCAGGAAGCCACCATCACCTCGTTGGCAGGAAAGGATTGCCACATCCGTTCGGAAGTCCTCATACGGGTATGGGCCAATGGAAAGGAAATAGCCCCGGTTACTTCCATTACAACAAACGGGAAGACTTATTATGAACTTCGTTTCCCGACAGAAAAAAATGAAACTTATCTTATAAAAACCTATTAAACGATGGTACTCAATTATATTTGGATAGCCTTTTTTCTGGTTGCCTTTGTGGTAGCTATCGGCCGCCTGATTTTCTTGGGCGACACGCAAGTATTTCCTGAAATCATCAACTCCACCTTCAGTTCCGCCCAAACGGCATTCGATATTGCCTTGGGCTTGACAGGGGTCTTGTCCCTCTGGTTAGGAATCATGAAGATTGGCGAGCGGGGTGGCTTGGTCACTCTCATCTCCCGCCTGCTCAGTCCGATATTCAGCAAGCTCTTCCCGGATATTCCTAAAGGGCACCCTGTAACCGGAAGCATCTTCATGAACTTGGCAGCCAACATGCTGGGCTTGGACAATGCCGCCACTCCCCTTGGCTTGAAGGCCATGGAAGGCTTGCAGGAACTGAATCCCAAGAAAGATACCGCCAGCAACCCAATGATCATGTTCCTCGTGCTGAACACTTCGGGCTTGGTCATTATCCCTATCGGCATCATGGTGTATCGTGCCCAACTGGGAGCCGCACAACCCACCGACGTGTTTGTACCCGTACTATTGGCCACCAGTATTGCCACCTTGGCAGGTATCATTGCCGTAAGTATTTATCAACGCATCAACCTGCTCAACCGTACCATCCTACTTTTCTTGGGTGGTATCAGTCTGTTCATCGCTTCACTGATTTACGTTTGCAGCATGTTGTCGCGCACACAAATCGATACCTTCTCTACCACTGGTGCCAATGTATTCCTTTTCTTCATCATCATCGGGTTCATCATTACTGGCATCCGCAAGAAGATTAATGTATACGATGCCTTTGTAGAAGGCGCCAAGGAAGGATTTACCACTGCCGTACGCATCATTCCATACTTGGTGGCTATCCTTGTGGGCATCGGTGTGTTCCGTGCTTCGGGAGCTATGGATTATCTCATTGGCGGTATCGAATATTTAATAAACTTGTGTGGCATCGATAGCGAATGGGTAGGCGGTTTGCCTACGGCCTTCATGAAACCATTGAGCGGAAGCGGTTCCAGAGGCTTGATGGTGGATGCCATGACTAACTATGGTGCCGACTCGTTCGTGGGCCGACTCACTTGTATCCTCCAAGGCTCTACCGATACCACCTTCTATATCTTAGCGGTATACTTCGGTAGCGTGGGCATCTCGAAGACTCGCCATGCCGTGCCTTGTGGCTTGCTGGCCGATACGGTGGGAAGCATTGCAGCGATATTCATTTGCTATCTGTTCTTTGGATAAGCTTAAATAAACAGATACGCCAACCTATCCACGAAGGACAAGTTGGCGTCTGTTCAAAAAAAAGGTCGTTTATTCCATCATCGGCATAGTCACTTTGAAGTATGGACTTTCGGTGTGTTGCGAATGGGCAATCTCCACCATCTGCTTCACGATGTCCGGATGTTGGTCAGCGAGGTCGTTATCCTCGTGTACATCCGTCTTGAGGTCGTATAAATGAGGCTTTCCAGCCTTCGATACCATTTTCCAGTCACCCATACGAACAGCTACCTGATCGGTTTCCTCGAACTCCCAATACAGGAAGTCGTGTGCCTGCTGTCCTTCCTTGCCCAACAAAGTCGAGGCAAACGAAAGGCCATCGAAGTAATCTACTTCCTTATTCGGATTAGTGTATCGAGCTACATAATCCTTTACTCCTGCCAACTCGCAGAAGGTAGGCATCACATCGTAGAACGCTAACTGATGGTCGTTCACTACACCTGCCGGCACCATGCCTGGCCCCCAAGCGATGAACGGAACACGCACACCACCTTCGTGTGTCTGGCGTTTCGTTCCTCGGAGAATGGCATTGTGACCGAAGAAATCCGGGTCGGCTCCTCCTTCCATGTGCGGGCCATTGTCGCTGGTGAAAATGACCAAGGTATTCTGGTCGAAACCTTTTTCCTTCAACTTGGCCAGCACCTCACCCACATAGGTATCGAGGCGTGTCACCATAGCCGCAAATTGAGCATGAGCATGAAGCGAAGTATTGTAACGCGACCAATGCGGTGCAATCCAATCCTTGTCTTCTGTAAACTTTTCCTTATAATATTGCAGGATGCTGTCTTCCGGCTGCACCAATTCGGCATGAGGGAGCGTATAGGTGAACACCCCGAAGAAAGGCTGCTTGCCATCCTGATTGTCTATCCACTCCAGAGCTGTCTGGTGAATCATGTCGGCCGAATACTGGGTACGCTTCTCGTATCCTTCGCCATGCTGCGGATGCTGAATGTTGTCTTCCAACGTGATGCGTACTACCTCCGTATCACCCTTCGACCGACTGTACCGGTTCAGAAAATTCGGATAGTAAAGATGTGCCTGGTATTGGCATACATAACCATAGTATTCGTCTATGCCACGTTTGTCCGGAGTAGATACCGAGCCTTCGTAACCGCCAGCCCACTTGCCAAACATACCGGTGGTATATCCGTTGTCCTTCATAATTTCCGGAAGGATGATGTGCTCTGGGTCGTACGGATGCTGTCCTACCCGGCTGAACTCCTGGTTCACACCCAGTTGTACCATAGGCACATCGCGCCAATACTCCTTGTTGCCTCGCACTTCGGTGTGACCGGTGTGCTGTCCAGTCATGAACGAAGCACGCGAAGGAGCACTTACCGGACTACCGGCATAAGCCTGAGTGAACCGCATGCCCTCAGCGGCCATGCGGTCCAAGTTCGGAGTATTGATATATTGCTGGCCATAACAAGCCAAGTCATTATATCCTAAATCATCGCACATGATGTAGATGATGTTCGGCTTCTGCTCTTCGGACTGACCGGCACAAGCACTCATCAAAGGCATCATGGCCCATAAAAGATTCTTGTTCATCAGCAAATGGTTGGTTTATTCAGCTGCAGTAGCGAGTGGAGACGGAACATTGTATACACGGGCTGCCAATTCCTTGTCCAGCATATACATGCCATACTTATTGTCTTCTACTGCTTCTACGGTAGCAATCATTTCACGAGCCGATTCTTCTTCTTCCACCTGTTCATCGATGAACCAGTTGAGACGGTTGATAGAAGCGAAGTCACGGTCTTCGTTGGCAATGTAAGCCAAGTTATTGATGAGGGAAGTAACTTTCTTTTCGTGTTCCAAAGTCTGCTTGTACATAGCGAGTACGCTATCCCATGTAGCAGGAACTTCTTCGATAGGAAGCAAAGTAACCTTGGCATCGCGTGAGTTCAAATAATTCATGAAGATACGTGCATGAGCCTGTTCTTCCTGGAACTGAACGTAGAACCAGTTGGCAACACCCTTGTAACCCTTAGCTTCGGCATCCATAGACATAGCCAAATAAAGATACGCTGACCACAATTCTGCATTGATCTGTGCATTGATAGCATTGTGCAATTTTTCGCTTAACATAGTATATTCCTCCTTTATTGTTAGTTTATTAGTATACGACAAATGTAGCAACTTCATTAAAAATATCCTAATAAACCTTGATAGAATTTATTTATAAAGCAATAAATAAAATTGATGATTCCAAACAAATGGGGGTAATGCCTTGTTATAGGGCAAGAATAATCACTTAAAACCCATTTGGAAAATGAAAAAGTTTATGATGTTGGTCGCCATTGCAGCGGCTTTCGCTTCTTGCCAGTCTAACAAGAAGAATGCAGAAATAATAGTGGAAAACGATAGCATAGTGGCTATCATTCCGGAACCGATTGAAGTAGAAGAAGAAATCTTCACAGGTACCCTTCCAGCAGCAGACGGTCCGGGCATTGACTACATTCTGACTTTGGGTGCAGCCACAGACGGAGTAGACACAGTATATACGCTCGACATGACTTACCTGGATGCCAACGGCCCGGGAAAGAATCAGACTTTCAAAAGCAAAGGCAAGCAACATACGGTACACAAGACCGTGAACAACCAGCCGAAGAAGGGTGTGAAACTCACTCCGGACAATGGAGATGAACCGATGTACTTCCTGGTAGTGAACGACACGACCCTCCGCATGGTGAACGATTCGACCTTAGTGGAAACTATTGGACAAGCCGTATATGACATTACCAAAGTGAAGAATAAATAATAGACAATGATTCAAGGAATAGGGATAAAATCGGAGTGAAATCCGATTTTATCCCTATCTTTGCATTCAAAGTAAAGATATATATGGCAACAGTTATTTATCCCTCTCCTATCTTCGGACCGGTACATAGCCGCCGATTGGGCGTTTCTTTGGGTATCAACCTTCTTCCTGCCGATGGCAAGTTCTGTACGTTCGACTGCATCTATTGCGAATGCGGTTTCAATGCCGATTTCCGCCCGCATCAGAAACTCCCTACCCGCGAGGAAGTCCGTCAAGCGTTGGAAGCCCGCTTGCTGGACATGATACAGAATGGTCCTAAACCCGATGTGCTGACTTTTGCCGGCAACGGGGAACCAACTGCCCACCCTCAGTTTGCAGGCATCATGGAAGATACTTTGGCACTTCGTGACCAATACTTCCCGGAAGCCAAAGTCAGTGTCCTGAGCAATTCTACCTTTATTCATAAGCCCGAAGTGTTCGATGCCTTGAACAAGGTAGACAACAACATCTTGAAGCTCGACACCATTGATGCTGCTTATATTAATAAGGTGGACAGACCTACAGGACATTATGAGGTAGCCAAGGTAATAGAATGCATGAAGGCCTTCAAGGGAAATCTGATTGTGCAGACACTTTTCATGAAGGGTACCTTCGAAGGAGAGAATGTGGACAATACCACCGATGCCTATGTACTTCCTTGGCTGGAAGTAGTGAAGGAAATTGCTCCCCGTCAGGTGATGATTTATACCATCGACCGGGAAACTCCGGCTCCCGACCTTCTGAAAGCTACCCATGAGGAACTGGATCGCATCGGTGCAATGGTGCGTGAGGCAGGTATTCCTTGTTCGGTTTCATACTGATTTTATTGAGGATGTGTTAAAATAGAAATACCACATCATATTGTCATCTATAGCGAAGCGAAGAATCTTGGGAACATCCTTTATGTCATCGAGATTCTTCCTCCCTACGGTCGTCTGAATGACAAAATGATAGACGCTTTTAAATTAGCCCTCCCTTTCTTACAAACCTTTTATTCCCTGTTTTGTTGATTACACAAAACGATGGAAATGAAAGGAAATCTTTTTATCAAAAAACTGCTCAAATACATTCTCTATATCCTTCCGGGGATTGTGCTGTACTTTCTTTTGCCTTACCTGGAAGTGATAGAAGGGAAAACGTTGCTGACCATCACCACCCGTCTGTGTGTGGCCTACATCATCGGATGCATCTTGTTCGCTATCAATGCGCTCCTATTAATGCTCTGGAGCAGGCCGATGAAGGGATTGATACAGATATTCCAAGTCATACTTTTCTTTGTGGGAGGGATTATCATCGTTTCGGTGCTCATCAACAAGTCTCCCGCTACCCTCTTTGCCGGATTGGGAGCCTCGGCTGCTATCCTGATGTTAGTCTTCAAGGATACGATTTTAGGCTTTGTAGCCGGAGTACAACTATCGGCCAATGATATGCTTCGCATCGGTGACTGGGTACAATTATCGGACGGATCTGCCAATGGCATTGTACTGGAAATTACCCTCAATACCGTGAAGATCCAGAATTGGGACAATACCATATCCACCATTCCACCCTATACTTTAGTGAATACCACTTTCAAGAACTGGAGAGGAATGCAGGAAAGCGGAGGAAGACGAGTGGACAAGAGCATCAAGCTGGACATGAATACTTTACAGGTCTGTACCGATGAAATGATGATCCGTATCCGTCAGGAAATTCCCTTGATGAAAGAGGTAGCGTACAAGGAAGGTATGACCAACGCCCAACTCTATCGCATCTACATCGAGAAGTATCTGAGTCAGCATCCCATTGTCAATACGAACCTCGACTTGATCATTGCCCAACGGGAACCGACCCAATTCGGTGTTCCCATTGAGGTGTATTTCTTCCTTAGCGACAAGGTTTGGAATGAATTCGAACGGATTCAATCCGACATTTTCGACCATCTGCTCGTTATGGCCAAGGCTTTTGACTTGAAGCTCTACCAGTTAGATACCCTTTTGCCAAAGGAATGATTACCAGCAAATCATAGAAAGCAACCAACAGAACCAATCCCAATGCACCAATGGTCAATGCCATGGCAATAACATATACGAAGGAGAAGGCATGAAGCAATATCAAGAATACCCCTAACAACGGAAAAATGCGGAATGAAGTAGCCTCCCAAAGCATCAGGGAAAGGGTACCGATACACAACGGAATAAAGAACATCATGTTTTCACCGGCTGTCAACAAAAAGACAAGGCTAAGTATCATCAGCGTGAAAAGCGATGAATACAGGTTGCATCGGTAGTAACGAATCATTCCTACTCCGAGTAGCAAGACGGAGACAAGCATGAGGGCATTGTCGAAAGGGATTCCCTGTACAGTGCCGAACAACCTGAACCGGGCTCCTACCAGCATAGCCGAGAGCCATGCAATGATTTCTCCCACAACCACTGGTGCCAAAGACAGAGCTATTGCTACCCCTGATTCCTTGAGAGTGGCTTTCCAAGACAGGTTTCTTGCCCGAAAGAGCAAGTGAAGCAACAAGAAAAAGACTCCGACATTCAATAATCCATAATGGTTCTTCGAGAAATGGAAGGTACCTAAGAGCGGAATACAGAAATAGACCACATCTTCTTCGGCCAGAAAATATCGCTTGTCGGCATAATCCTTGTTTGTCAGATATTCCTGCATGATGGGCATGATTTGCTCTCCATAATGCTGGATGGTCTTCTCGCTGATGTTATGGATATTATCCAAGTCGGTATGATAATGGTTGATGTCCTCTACCGGTGAGAAATTAAGTCCGGGAATGGAATCCCTCACGATGTTGAAATCGGTTCCATTCGGCATTTGTTGGTATACCGCATTGGTAATGGAATAGCCGAAAGGATAACGGGCATGGTCGGCATAGAGCTTCACCAAGCGTTCGTTGCCTGGCGAAGTCTCGAACAACAAGGCAGGACCGAACGGCCCTCTGGCTTCGATATTGAGAATCAGTCCCACATTGTCGAATATCTCCTTGTTATATGTATGGGCAGCCTTCATGCCTTGCAAGTCCACTTCTTCGGCATCGGTAAACAGCACCTTGATACCTTGGTTCCAATCCTTTCTGTATTTCAAGGCCTGGTTCACGCTTTCCAGAATCACTCCCAAACCATATCCATCGTCTATTGCTCCCATGGCCGTAACCGTATCTCCCATCAGTTTCCAAGGATAACGGGAGTCATGATGCGCCATCAATAGCAGATAAGTGGTATCTTCCGAAGTTCTCAATGGAGGGAATTCGGCCAAGAGATTCTTGGCATCGAAGGTAAACTTTCGGGAAGTGATGTTGGGATAGACATACGTTTGAGGGGTTCCTCCCAGCTCTTCGAGTCGCTTTGTCAGATAATCCAACAACCGGTCTCTGGCTTCGGGATGCGCCACCGAGTGGGGTTCCCGAGCTATCACTTCGAGATCCTTGACTACTCTCTCCGAGGAGAATCCTTCCTCATCGATGTCTTTAGGTGAAGGCATGGTGAAAAGTCCGTAGGCTATAAAAGCGGATAACGTGATGGTGAGTATCAGAATGAGGGAACGGTAGGCTTTCATGATATGGCTGATAAATGGTTCAAAGACCGAGGCATTTGAAACCAAACGTCCCGGTCTTTTTATTCAATTCCCCTCCCCCTTCACTTCACAAGGGGGAATTAGGGTCAAAATTATTTTTCTACAATCTTCTTTGCTCTATCCAAAGCAGCATTGATGTTCGGACAAATGTTTTCCTGACCAATCAATGAATAGAAGAAGCCAGTCTTTTCCAATACCTTGTGTACCTTTTCGTTTACACCCGAAAGAACCACCTGGATATTGTCCTTGTGGCACATTTCGCAAAGGTTGGTCAAGTTATGCACACCGGTAGAATCGATGAACGGCACCTTACGCATACGGATGATACGTACCTTTGGACGTTCGCCCATGTTGGCCATGATTTCTTCAAACTTGGTAGCGATACCGAAGAAGTAAGGACCATTGATTTCGTATACTTCCACACCTTCCGGAATGATGAGGTGTTCTTCGTGTACTTCGAGATCCGATTCCTTGTTCGGGTCGATTTCATCCTTGATAACCGAGATTTCGGTAGTTTCCATGACACGACGCATGAACAAGACACACGCAATCACCAAACCTACTTCGATAGCTACGGTCAAGTCGAAGATGACAGTCAGGAAGAAAGTGATGAGCAATACTGATACATCCGATTTAGGGTTCTACAACAAGCCCTTGAACGAACGCCAGCCACTCATGTTATACGATACGATTACCAATACACCAGCCAAGCAAGCCATCGGAATATACTGTGCCAACGGCATGAGGAGCAAGAGGATGAGCAACAATACCACCGCATGGATGATACCGGCAATCGGGCTCTTACCACCATTGTTGATATTGGTCATGGTACGAGCAATTGCACC
>JAEIGA010013614.1_pt1 | contig 12382 bp, 15 predicted proteins | sample 9270691 | NCBI WGS metagenome assembly JAEIGA01 (sample SAMN17057246, study PRJNA624740) | gut metagenome | biome: biome; isolation source: fecal sample | host: Bos grunniens | place: China: Xizang | collected 2019
ATATCTTTTGGAGCCAAGAACCACCGCCGAATCATTTCGTCACGGTCGTTTTCGTCAACGACTGCGATCTCGCCCGTTAAAGCGTTGTAAACGGCATTTCCGACGCGGATAATGTAGTCATGCTCGACATAATCCACACCGGGAAGTTTTGTCTGGTAGCCGACCGCCTGAATTGATACGTTATTTCTTTTTGTTATTATTCTCATCCGTTATCACCAGAACAAATGACTTCGCAGTCACCATCGCAGCCGCACGGATGCCAAGAATCACCATCGCAGCCGCACCCGCCGCTATCGCTTGAGCAACTATCAGTCGGACAACCGCCACCGCCACCGCCGACAGCTTGCCATAACAAATATATCTGTTCGCCAATGTTGTAGTGAAGATGTGAACCATACTTGCAATACGCGCCCGCTTCGTTAACGGCGAAAGCGTAGTCATCGCCGTCCGTATAGCCCGCCCAAAGGAACAAGCCGTCGGAATCGCCAGGGTCACCGCTCATGCCCGTCATTTCGTCGGACGATTCGAGAATCTGCCGCCCGTAAGCGTCGTTCACCTCAAAATCACCGAATTGAAAATGTGTGCCGTTGCAATATAAGCCTATGTTGTTTCCGCGGGCAATGTCGATTGATACACCCGATATCGACCCTTTTTTGACCGTGATTCCGTTATGGTTCCATTGTCCAATCATGGTCGAGCCGTTCGTGTCGTACAACGTGTAGCCGTCTTTGTTGACCGTGCAAATTTTATTGCCGGACGGGTCAAGAATCTGCATATCGCCGTATGCGTTATTTACGCCGCCCAGGGAAAGCACACCGTCAAGCGTCCACGCTTGATAGAAGTTCCCCCCAAAATACCCGTTGCTTGAAAACCCGATTCCGTTCATGTTGATACGAAGCACGTTTCGCGCTGCCGCGATATTTTCGTTATCAAGGAAAAGAATCTCGTTGGCGTATCCTTCGGCGTTCCGGTTTATGATCACATGACCGCGCCGACCGGCGTTCAAAACACCCGTCGCCCTGTCAACGGTTCGCGTCACATCCTCAGAAGTCGCAAGCGTGGTTATTGTCTGCATCTGGTCTTCGATGGTTGCTGCAAGCGTTGAGCGCTTTTCCCCGATTTCGATTTTGCTATAGCGGTCGTTGAGTACATCCCAAACGATATCAACGACTTTGCTTTGCACATCAACGCCAAGTTGAGCAAAACGAACCGTCACGGTATCGCACAAATCAAGATTGCCGGTCGTGAGCAAATCTTTGTATTCGTCCGAATCGGCTAAATTAACAAAACTCAAAGACAAGCTGACAGCCGGTATTCCGATGTTGTTTGCAGTCATATAGCTGTTAGCCAATGCACGAAGCGCGGCTTCTGTTGGCGCGTTGTCGAAACTGTCGCTGAAATCTTTGACAATAGTCCGTTGGAATGGGAAATTACTCGCCGTATCCGCGTGAACGACCTTTTCCGGCAGCGTGACCATTGTTTCTTCGGATTGCCAGTAAGGATATAAACCCGTGTAAGTATTCGCTACGTTTTCTTCCTGTTTAAGGTCGATAAGATTTTTACCATACTGGATCACATAGCCGTTATTCTGACCGCGTGACGCGTGAAGAATGCAATTATAGTTGTTCCATTCCCATTCACCGCCGTACACATCAAGAATACTGCCTTCAGTGCCGCCCAAGTATGACCGAATCGAAACGGGCAGCGGGACAGCATAGCTTGATTGGCTTGTGAAATCAGCCGACAACGTGAACGGACAGCTTTCAGCAGCATTTGTCTTAAAACCAGTCAAGGCGTTTGCCAATGATGCAGCAGAAAACGGGCTAACCGGAATAAACGACAGCTGATAGCTGATGTGCTGCGCGTTTATCGTGACGATGCCGTTTAACGGCTTGCTTATCTTGTAGATACGGAAAGCCTGAAGCGACCGCCGCGCGGATGGTTTCGCACCAATGATAGCCGAATGGACGATGCTGTCGAAACGCGCTCCGTTAATGGGATACTGCATTTCTAATTCAAACTCACCGTTACGCGCTTCGTGAACAGTGCAAGTAATCGCATCCGACAAACGACCGATTCCGTTTGTATTAAAGTTTGTAGTTGTGGGAGAGAAGAGTATCGGGGTCATATCATGAACCAATGCGGGGTTATTTCGATTGAAGTAAACCCTGTGAAGTTGATCGCGACTTCCCCGCTGTTGATTACGGGGAATTCTCCGTTTGTCAACGTTGTCGTGCTGTTTAACGATGTCCCGTTTTCGTATACTTCCATCAATTCGCAGTTGATGTCAGCAAACGCGGATGCACCGGAAACCGTGACGGACACCCCGCCGACCGTAACCGTGCCGGAAGAACCATAGCAGCGAATCAACGGCTTTGACGCATAGTCGGTCGGATTATAGATCAGACCGTTTTCCGTGTATGTGATTGGCAATTCGCCGCTTTTCAAAAACTTTTGCGGTTTGCAGTCGAACGCAAGGTCGAACGCCGCGCCGACCCGATCAGAATCGGAGAGAGCAAAGCCGCCCATGTAACGCGCAATTAAATACACTTCTGGGTGCATTGAATCTTCATAGCGGCAATACTGATGCTTTGTCGATAAGAACGACCGCAACGCGTCAACGTTATGCCGCATATCATACGGAATGTAACATGATACAGACCCGCTGAAGTTTCGATAACGGTTATTCGACATTATGATCGCGCCGTTTCGCCCTGGGATCTCGACGGATTCGTCATCATGCTCCGCACCGTCAAACATATTTGAAGTAGCGATCCATGTGTTAAAGTCTATAGAATTTTTGCCGTCTAGCGTGAAATAATCTCTCATGCAAAGACCGCCCTTCCTCGCGCTATCTGCGCGTTGATTCTGTCGCTGATTATATCTGCAAGCGCGTTGACATCCTGTCCGGGCGCGCCGTATACATTAATCGTGAAACCGCCGTAACTGTACTGACTGCCGCCGAATGTATCCGGCACAATATTAGTCATCGGCTTTAGTGCCGTCTGGATCTCTGCCGTCGGGACATTGTCCTCGAAGCCTTCTGCCATGCCTTCAGCCATCATCGCGCCGACCTGATCGCGGAAGACCTTCGACGGTGAATTGATGCCAAGAAACGATTTCGCCGCATCGAGCGCACGGCTTGCAGCATCTTTGACCGCGTCTTTCAACGCACCAATGCCGCCCGTAATGCCGTTTATAATGCCGTGGATGACATCAGAACCGACCGACTTCCAGTCTTTACCCGTGAATCCTTCAACGATCGCGGCAATTAACCGCGGAATCGCTGCAACGATTTGCGGGATTGCCTGAATCAGACCTTCGACCAACTTTCCGACGATCTCAACGCCCTTTGCAAGTATCTCCGGCAAATGCGAAACAATGGTCTGCAAAAGCTGTCCGATCAGCTGTCCAATTGAAGTAACAATATCCGGCAACTTTGAAACAATGCCGCTAATCATCTGTAAAATGAAGTTCGCGCCCTGTTCCAAAAACTTCGGAGCATTTTCAAGCACAAGCGTGATTAGCTGATTCATCATTTCGCCCAATGATGCCAAGATGCTTGGAAGGCCGTTTAACAGTCCGTTCATCAGTTCAAGCGCAAGATTATAGCCTTCTTGGAGTATCTGCGGCGCGCCTTCGACTAACGCTGTTGCGAAATCGGTAATGATCTCTGTCGCCATGCTGACGAGTTCGGGCAAGCCTGTTGTTATGCCTTCGACCAAACCGTGAAGCATTTCGGTTCCGGCTGCAAGTAGTTCTGGAGCTTGTGCAAACAAGTTGCTTATTGACTCCATGACGATTGGAGCCGCCGCCGTGACCGCTTCAGGAATGCTTGTAATGATGTTTCCAAGAAGCGGAAGAAGATTGTTAAAAACGAATGTCTGGAATGTGGTTAAAAGCTGTCCAAGCGCAAAGCCCACGCCTTCGCCAAGTGCCAACGACGCAAGAAAGTTCGTTGCCGCCGCTTTCATTGCACCGAATGAACCGCTGAAAGTCGTTTTTGCTTCTTCAGCCGCAACGCCCGCAACGCCTAATTTTTCCTGAATAACCCCGATTGCGCTATAGACATCGCCTAAGTTGTTGATGTCGTACTTAATGCCCGAAAACTTTTCCGCGTCTTCAAGCAATCTCTGCATTTCTGACTTCGTACCGCCATAGCCTAATTTCAAGTTATCAAGGAGAGTGTACTGCCCTTTAGCGAATCCCTGGAAAGCCGCTTGAACGGAGCCGATATCAGTACCCATTTTCGCGGAGTTATCGGCAACAGCCATGATTGCAGCGTTTGCCGCTTCAGCCGCCTTTACGGTATCGCCGCCGTAAGCGTCCTTCAGAGCAGCACCAAACGAAACCGCCTGTTCTGCATAATCGTTCGCAGAGATACCCGCTTCAGCCGCTAACCGTGCGTAGTTCTGCAAGCCCGCCGCGGCTTCTTCGCCGTAAATGGTATCAAGACCGCCGAAGCTCTGCTGAATGTTGCCGCCCGCTTCAAGCGCGCTTTTAATGATCGTGCCAATACCGGCAGCAGCTATTGCACCCTTTAATGCACCGACAAGATTTTTGCCTAATGAATCGCCGCTTGACTTGCCCGCACTGGATGCCGCGCCGCCTAATTCCTGTTCGATCGCGCCTTTAATGCCTTGTGCGGTTGGCACTATTTGCACGTATGCTTTTGCGAGTTCTGTAGCCATCGTTTAACCTCTACTAAGAATCGCGGCACGGGCTTTTTCAAACTCGGCAGCAGAATCAAACCCGATATATTCGTCTTGTTTGGGTTCGGATGTTAACGCTTCATAAATTGACTTCGGTTTGTTCGTGCCGTGTTTCGCGTTCTTCGTTTTTGCCCATACAAGGAAATTGAGAGCATCAACGGCAGCAGCTTGAAGCTGTATTTCCGTTGACACTCTCGCACCGGATAGTTTTAGTTTGATTCGCGAGTTATCCCGCAAACCGCTTGCAAGCGTTGCCGCATAATTGACGGGCAAACGCTTATAATCGTAAATGTGATAAGTCTCTGCGAAATCACACGTTAACGCGTCCTCATCGGTCACGATCATCCCGACAAGGATCATTATTTTTTTGCGTTAACTTCCGCGGTAACTAACTGAAGGATCTCCGTGACTTCCGAAAGCATAATGGTTATGTCTGAATATCCATCATGTTCGGAATGCTTTGCAAGTTCTGCCGCCTGTTCGCGCCCTAAGACAAACTGAATATAATCGATCGCGGTTAAACCCGTCGTGTCGTTTGACAAGTCCTTTGCCAACGTGACGAACTCCCACGAACGAAGTTTGTTTTCGTCCAGTTTATACTTAAAGCCGCTTTTCGTTTCCCCTGTCATCATGCGTTTTTACCTCACGAAGCCTTGATATACTCATAATGAGTATTGCCGTTCGCGTCAGGATATGCCGTGATCGTTACGCTATAGCCGACGACTTCGGTATCAGAATAAGTGATATCCTCGGTTTCGGTGATCTTGCCCGCCGGAATAACAATCCGCTTGAGCGCACCGTCGCGCATAATCATGTCGATTGCCCAACTATGCGTTTCGAGTTCCTTGCTGTTCACGTTAACAGTGATGCCGGTTGCAAGGGTTCCGCTAACATTATCATCGCCGTAGAACATCTTCAGCACATCAACGTTAAGTGCTTCAATGAATACGGTGCTGAAAGTATCGGTCTTTTCGTCCTGAATGCTGAGAACCGTGTCGCCGCCCCATGCCTTAATATCGTTCACGGTGCGGGAACTTCCGTTCGTAAGACCATCGTCGGAGACATATCCCAGATTAACAAATGCCGCATCAAGTGCGGTCGTGGCATCTGTCGGAAGAGTAGTATTAAGCGGTGCAACAGAAATAGCACCGACCACCTTCGGCTTGCCCGCCGTTACGTTTGTCGTTGTTGCCATTTGTATACCTCTTTAATAGTGTGTGATTACGAATACGGCTTGATATCTGTATTTCTTTGAAGCTGTATCCGTGTAGTTGTAATCGCTATTTAACGAAACGGCTGTGATTTGATTCAGGCTTATAGAATCGAATAAAGCCTGTTTGACCCGTTCGTTAAGACTTGCCGCCGCATACATTGACTCGCCGTAAGACTGAATGGCAAAATTTGACGATTCAAGGCGGTTATTCATCGAAGAACCTATCTTTTCGATGACAACGCACGATTGCGGGGCATCCGGCGGCAGTTCCATGTAAACCGGAACATTTAGCGCGCCGGTAAGATAATTAAATAACGTAACCTCAATCAATGCTTATCACCTACTTTTTGAAACTTAACCCGATTGCGCTTGCGGCATTAAGCAAAGCGTTTTCCTGTTTAGGGTCTTTTCCGCGCACATCCTGGACGGCTATCCAGTTGATCGTTCGCGTTTCGTCAACGCTTGCACCGGTTTGACGCGCTATTGCTTCACCCGCCGCCCGTAATGCGTTTTGAATCGCAGCGGATTTCATCATTTCGTTGACACCAGGAAGATTTAATTCAACTCTGACATCGCCTTTAGCCATAGCGTTCGACCCTGACTTTCATATGCCACGCAAGCGGGATATTTTCTTCAATGCCGACTATCGGAAAGCCGAATGTTCTATATGTATGCCCGAAGAACTCGACAAGAGTATCTTGCCAGTCGTGCGTATCGCCTTTCGGGATCCCTAACATATAAACGATTTTCTTTCCGTAAAGCTCCGTTGAACTTGTTATATCGTCCGTGGACGGTTCCCCGATAAGCACGTTATCAACAGGAACAAGTTCGTCGGTATAAATCGGCGCGCCGAAAGCATCCGTCGAAGTCTGGGTTCGTTGGTGTAATATTACTGTTTTACCGATGATCCCCATAACTGTACCGTCCCGTATTGCTGCCGGAGTAAGCCAAGCCGTTTCAGATCGTTACGCATAATTGCGTTAGCAATGCCGCCGCCCGGGATCGCGTAAGTACCAGACCAACTATAGCCTAATCCGCTTTGTGATTCCTGTGACATAGCGTCGCCTGTCGTACTCTGACGAAGTACGCGCGCCACGACATCGACTGTGACGATTTTTGCCACGCTTGCAAGCGTCGGCGTTTCGTCGATCATTTCGTCGAGATCCTTCCCGACATCAATTGCCGCAGTCCGTAACGCGTCGGAAACAAGCGGGAGCAAAGCCCCCGCCCGTTCTTCTTCTGCAATTGTCAGCGGTCGCCATAACGTTTCAATGTCTGAAACGGTCGCATAACTCTGACTCATTTTTTCTTAGTTCCTTTCGACTTCTTCGGCATCGGTGCTTCAGATTCCGTCTTTTCTGCTTTCGGCTCAACAACAACAACAACAATGTTCTTTCCGGTGCAAACAGAATCGGACTCAAACTCGATGCCGGTCAATGTATTGCGATAGATCATATCAAAATCACGCGGTCGCGATCAGTGCGAATGCATCGGGAGCGATGATGCCCCAACCGATGTATGCTTCGCCGCGAAGATATACCTGATTGTGACCCTTAAGGTCGGAACCGCTGTTGTCGGGATCGCCGTATTCGATCACTTCGATATTGATGTTACGAGCGTAACCCCATCTGAAGTAGTCGCGGAAGTTACCAACGATAGCACGATCCGCACCGGATGCGAAAGAAACGGTGCTGTTTGTGTCGATAGCCAGACCGTTCAGGATCTCGGGGCTGTTACCCCACTGAAGTTCGGGGAAGAGCGGCTCATTGCTGCCGGAAGACTTGACCAGTGCTGCAAGCGCGGATCTCATAGCCGGAGCCATTGCCATGCCGGTTACTTCATGTTCTGCCGCGTCTACCATTGCGATCGCTGCGTTTACGTTATCGTTAGCGGATGCAGCCGCAAATGTGACCGTGTTAGTGACCTTGCTGTCAAAGAAGTTCGTTCCCAGGGTCGGAGCGTTCTGACCGGATCTCGGGTTAAGACCGTGCATAGCCATGATATCAAGACCGCGCGCGACCTTGTTTGCGAAACCTTCAGCGAATGCCTGGAGATACGGAAGCTGCGCTTCAGCCGCTGCATAACGGAATTCATCGGAAACGCGCATACCGTATTCGACCTTGACCGGAACCATAGAAACGAAATCAACAGCGCCGCCGCCGTTTACCTTTGCAGCATTCTCAGCAACGATTGAAACTTCGTTGTCGAAGTTGAAAGTAAATACGCGCTCACCGTTGAACGGGATCGGAGCGGAGCCGGACAGCCTTGCGAGAGAAGACTTGCCGCGGACAAGGTTAAACATTTCGGAAGTCAGAGCTTCGGGGAAAATAGCAACATCAGATGCATTCTTTGTGGAGATAGTAGTAGCCATTTTAATACCTCATTATTTGTTGTTAAGTGAATTGGCAAGTGCCATCAAGGCAGCTCGCTTTGCAGTTGCGGCAGAATTTGCCGTCTTGCTCGGATCAGTCGAAGCAAGCGGCGGGGCTGTTGCCGGTTTCACGAAAGATGCCAATGTTTTTGCGTCCTCGATAAGTTCTTCTTCGGTTTCGCCCGTTAATCTGCTTGAAAGTTCGTACGGCAAACCGGCTTCGTGTGCGATTCGTGATTTCATGATCGCTGACTCTGCCTTCGTTGCCCTGGCTGTTAAGTCGGACACGATTTTATCGTGGTCGGTGTTTTTCTGCTTTTCAGCGGCTAACTGTTCGTTCAGCTTCTTGATCTGTCCTTCGAGATCCTTTGCGATAAGCGCGTCGTATTTCTCGGCTTTTTCCTTCGCTTCATCGAAACCCGCGTAACGCTTTTCGGTTGCTTCACGTTCGCGCTTTAAGCGTTCACCGATTGCCGCGTCAAAATCTTCCTGTGTCAAAATTTCCTTAAATGCCATAAATCCCCCTTTTAACCGTAGGTAAACGTAATTTTGTTTATTAAAAAAGCACCCGTTGCGGATGCCATTTAATAACTGATATTCTGTTTTGATTTTGCCTTGCTCGTTGCCGCAAGCCAGTGAGCTAAAATCATACTGTCCATAAGTGAAACATCGAAAGCGTCGTTGATAGAACGATAACCAAAACCGCCGTTGCTGCCGATTGCGCGCTTTTCGCAGTTGCAAACAGATTGCGCGAGAGATACTTGCTCCGTGTGGCAAATCGTTTTGCCGAATAGAGCTTGTTCAAACATCGCATTCGCAAGAATGATTTCTTTGACCGTCGGTATGACAGGCGTTTTGAAACCGTATTGTTTCATTTCTTCCGCAAGTATGGTTTGACCTGACGCACCGTCAACGGCTACAGCTTCGACTTTCGGGTTGTGGAGAAAATCGAACATCCAAGCGTTACCGGCTCTAACGGATATGCAGTCGATGCATTCGACAAATACGCGGCCGTCAGTCGTTTTTGATGCGATAGACATTGCCACGTTTGCCCCGTCATGCCCGTACTTGATGCCGATAAATCGTTTCGGTTCAAGCGGCGGCATTTTTTCGACTTGTACTTCGCGCCATTCTTCCGCGCTGATCGCGGATTTCTGGTTGTAGCTTATCCACAAGCCCAAACGCTGAATATTGAAGTCGATTATATCGTCGCCGATTTCGGCACGGATCTTTCGCTCTGAAAGAATAGTGCCTAGCGACGGGTTCGTTTCATACCATAATTCAACGTTCCGAATGTCATCGGTTTGTTTCTCTATCGACCATTCAGCCCACCCCGCGTCTTCAGCCGCACCGGCTAAAATGTCTTTTCGCAGTTTCGGAAAAACGTTGCCGGACGATATAGCCGTCGGCGGGGTTCCGGTAAAAATGGTTTGTGGGTTCTGGCTGTCTGATACGGTGTACTTTAATGAACTTTCTTGTTTCTCGGTGTATTCCTGTGCTTCGTCAATGACCAACAAGTCGAAGCCTTCGCCAAGACCGCCGTTGTTCGTCCGCGTTCTGAAATGGATTGTGCCGCCGTCCGTTAGTTCGATGCTTTCCAAGCCGTAGACCTTTGAAGCCGTAAACGAATTCGGGGGCATTTCCTTTTTCTTGCGCGTGATCTCTGTATAACCGGCATCTAAAAGAAGTCTATAAAGCCGTTCATAAGCCGAATGGCTTGTCGTGGTTCGGTGTGCCGTGTGGCAAATTCGTTCGCCATGCTCAAGCCCCCACATTTCACGCATAACAATGACTTCGTTTTTTCCGTTTCGACGCGGGACAGCTAAACCAAATTTGGTATGTGTCCACAAGCCGTCAGGATTAAACGCGAGTATGTTATCGATCTGGATCGCTTGCCATTCTTGCGCTGTTCGCCCTGTTTTGTTGTACAGTGTGACCGCTTCACTGCCCTTTGTCTGCGAGTAGGGAAGTATAACGGTTGTGGTAGGATTTTGGCGACCTAATCGAACCGCCATTTCCTACCCCCTTTAGTTAACCGGATCTTTGTTATTAATGCTCATTCATGTTACCCCCTGGAGCCGTGCAAGCCGTTCGGACGGTGTGGCATCACGCCAAATCTCTTTCGTCCAAACGTTTTGTCGCTGTCTTTCGTTTTTATATGTTACGCTACACCGGCAAGATTCATGCCGTTGAAATACTTCTGTAGGCACTCCGGGATATGCATATTCGCCCGCCAACCCTTCGCACCATTCGCACGGGATCACATAGGTTTGACCGTGCGACCGCCGCGTCCGTTCTGCTTCAGTCTCGCGGACGATGGAAACTTTCAAACCCGTTTTGCTTCGGAACTCCGCATTCGCTTTCATATAGTCATCGCTGAAAGATTCCGAAACGTTAACAATTGGTTCTTTAAGCCATCTGAATTGGTCGGTTTCGTCGGAAACGATTTTGTCCAACAGACCGTTTACGCGTTCTTCTGGGAAGTCAGGCTTAATGACTTGCAGCCCCAGGTTATCAGCTTGGTCAACGATCGCTTGTATTTCTTCAGCCGTTGCGTTAATCAAATCATAATTACGCCTTACCATCGGCTGAATGGTTCGTTCCGCAATGTTCCAATATATCTTGCCGTCGGGCATCGCGTCTTCGGTCATGATGCTTTGAAGCGTTTCCGAAAGAATCTTTCCGCAAGCGACTGAATATTCGTGTATATCGTCAAGCGTTGCCGTCTTGTCAACGATTCGTCTTGATATGCGACGGATAGCAGAGCTTTTAACCGCTTCAACTTGAAACCGCGTCTGTAGTTTTTGAAGGATCTCCGGTGCAATGTCAGTCATGTTTAAAACCCTGTGATTTCAAAGACCGCGTCTTCGTCCAGATAACCGGGGAGATACTGGTTAATCTTTGCGATGCCGTCGCCAACCGCGCCAAGCATTGAAGCATCGGCAGCGAAAGCTGGATACCACTGTGGCACTGTCTGGTAAATCTGCTGCCGCAAATATTTGTAATCATCGCGGACGCAAGCGGCAAGATATCCGACATTCAGGAAACCAGTTCCAAAGGACTTGTGAGCCGCCCGCGCGGTAAGCCGTAAGTTTTCGTGTGCGGCTTTGATCGCTTCAGCACTCGATGGGTTTTCAGTTGCAAAGCCCAGGTCGTCAAGTGTAAGACCCGTTTCACCGGCAAACAGCGAAGCAAACATCCGAAGCTGTGAAACGTGCGGTTCCATGCTCTGTTGCGTAAACTGTCCAAGTTTTACGTGATCCTGTCCATCGCTGTTCAGCGTAAACCGCATCATTGCAGACATTGCCGCCGACCACTTATCGAAGCCGTTTTCGGATGAATCGTCAACGCCTGTCGCGTATTTCTGCGGGAAAGAGTAGAACTCCGCGCTAATCTCAGACCGTTTGATCGTACGAAGCGCACTTCCGGTTATAGACATACAAGCGCGGCTGATGCGTGAATGCCCGAAGGGTCTCCGCGCGTCTGGACGGAAGATAAGCGGCACAAGCAGCGGGTACGGGGCTTTATTGTCGCGTACATCCACAAGCCGACCGTTTTCATAGTATGCCGTCCATTCGTAAGTGAAGTATGCTTCTTTCGTCGGAATTCCCGCGTAATCGCGTTCAAGAACCGCGTAACCTTCGTTTAGAAGTCCCGTTGTCGGCTCGATGATGCCGGTCGCGTTGTATCCGTCAATCACCTGAAGCCGCGGAAAGCCGCTTTCGTCTTCACTGATATAAACGAAATCACACGAAGTGATTAACGCGCCCTTGATTGCAGAATCGAAGAACGTGTCACGGTTGTTCATGTCGAAGATCTGATCCATGTTGAAATAGTCGTTCTTCATCCGACGGAATTCAAGACGATCAGCCAAGCTGTCAACAGCTTTTGCATTCCAACCGACAACGGCGTTCCAGTATCGCAAATCCGGGGGAGTCGAAATTCCGAAATCAAACGTTAGATTCTTCATTTCGTAATATCCGTATCTCAGAGATATACGCGGCTGACGCATCAGCAGCTTATTTTGCAAATAAGGTAATCCTTTGTAGTCCATTATGTAAACCTTTTGTCTCAGATATTTGTATA
>JAEIGA010013615.1_pt1 | contig 12380 bp, 14 predicted proteins | sample 9270691 | NCBI WGS metagenome assembly JAEIGA01 (sample SAMN17057246, study PRJNA624740) | gut metagenome | biome: biome; isolation source: fecal sample | host: Bos grunniens | place: China: Xizang | collected 2019
TATTAAATAATTAATTTTAATAATAAGCAAAAATAAAAGATGAAGAAAGAAATGATGGCGTTTCTAAACTTCATCTTTTTTTATGGTTTCACTTGAAAAAATCTTAAAAATGAGTATAATTAGTTAGTAAACTAATTAATTAAAAGAGGATAGACATTATGAAAGAATTAGATAAGAAGACTCAAGAATGTTTATTAAATGAAAATAAAACATTAATGATGTTAGTAAGAGATGTTCATCATTTATTCGGTCATAAGATTCATGAATCATTTAATAGTAAAGGATTATCCAATACTGCTCACACAATTCTGATTCATTTAAATCATCATGAGAGCCTAACACAAGTAGAACTTGTTGAAAAAGCTCATGTTAGACCATCAACAATGAGTGTAACATTACAAAAAATGGAAACAGAAGGATTAATTACAAGAGTTGCTTGTATGGAAGACCAAAGATGTATTCATGTTAAGATTACAGAACTTGGTAAAAGTATGTTAGAAGACGGAAAAAAACATGTTCACGAACTGGAATTAGAGTTTACAAAAAATATTGATCCAGAAGAATTAGAAATCACTAAAAAAATTTTGCACAAATTAATAGAAAAGATGTTGGAGGACAAAAAATGAGAATTTTTAGATATTTAAAAAAATATTGGTTTTTTGCACTTTTAGCTCCATTATTTATGGTTGGGGAAGTATTTATGGATTTACTTCAACCAAAATTAATGGCACAAATAGTGGATATCGGACTTGAAAACCAAGATTTAGAATTTATTATTAAAGTTGGAGCAATGATGCTTGCATCAGTATTTATTGGGGGAATATTTGGTATATTATCAGGAGTATTTACTAATCTTGCTGCATTCAAATATTCTAACGATATGCGTAAAGATTTATTTAATCGTGTAATTAATTTAAGTTTTGAACAAACTGATAATTTTACAACTGGATCGCTTGTTACAAGACTTACAAACGATGTTACCCAAGTTACTAATATTGTATCAATGTCAATGCGTATGATGATTAGAACTCTAATGCAATTTGCGATGGGTATTTATTTCTTACTTGGTATTAGTAAAGAATTTAGACCAGTATTATTTATTGCTTTACCACTAATGATGGTTATTATGATATTCTTCTTAGTAAAGATTGCACCACTTTTTGGAAAAGTACAAGAACGTGTTGATGATGTTAATGCGGTTGTTCAAGAAAATGTTACAGGGGCTCGTGTTGTTAAAGCCTACACAGCTGAATATAAAGAAAGTAAAAGATTCAAAAAAGCTAATGATAACTTATTTGATATTAACTGGAAAATATTTAAATTAATGGCCCTTCTTTCTCCATTTATTAATATTATCTTCTGTGGAGCACTAGTTGCGATTCTTTATATTGGTGGTTATAATATTACAAATGGTGGAGGATTAAAAATTGGTGAATTAAGTTCAGCTATTACCTATATTTCGACTATTCTTAATGGATTCTTAATGCTTGCGATGTTCTTCCAAAGTATTGTAAGAGGTATTGCTAGTATTAAACGACTAAATATGGTATTAGACTGTAAACCAGTTGTTATAGAAGGTCAAGAAGAAGTATTAGAAGATGAAGAAACAGAACAAGAAACAGGAACTGTTGAATTTAAAAATGTAAGTTTCTCTTATCCTAACTCAAGTGGAGAAGTTGTTTTAGATAATATTACTTTAAAAGTTAACAAGGGAGAAAAAATAGGTATTTTAGGTTCTACTGGATGTGGAAAAAGTACACTAGTTAATTTAATACCAAGATTCTACGATGCAACTGAAGGGGAAGTATTAGTAGATGGTAAAAATGTTAAAGACTATTCATTCAATACTTTGAGAAATAAAGTAGCCATGGTTCTTCAAAAAAGTGAATTATATTCAGGAACTATCAAAGATAATATTTGTTGGGGTAAAGAGGATGCGACAGATGAAGAAGTAAAATATGCTGCTAGTCTTGCTCAAGCAGATAGTTTTATTGAAAGTTTTAATGAAGGATATGATACATATGTTGCTGAAAAAGGAGCGTCTTTATCAGGTGGACAAAAACAACGCGTATCTATTGCTAGAGCATTAATTAAAAAACCAGAAATTTTAATTTTTGATGACTCAACTAGTGCCCTAGACTTAAAGACAGAAGCTGAATTATATAAAGCAATTAATAAAGATTTAAGTGATATGACTATTATTACAATTGCTCAACGTGTAGCAAGTGTAAGAAATGCTGATAAAATTGTTGTATTAAATGATGGTAAAATCGCATCAATTGGAACACATGAAGAATTAATGAAAGATAGTCCAATTTACATTGATATTTATAATTCACAATTAAAGAAAGAAGGTGAAGAATAATGTCAAATCAAAAACCAAATCAAATGCCACCTCAAAATCGTCCAATGGGTAGACCAGGTGGACCAATGGGTGGACCAGGTAGAGGTCCAAGAAATGTATTTGTGGAAAAACCAAAAAACTTTAAAGGGACATTTAAAAAATTAATTAAATATATTAATTACCGAAAAGGTTTATTTATTTCTTTAATGTTTATTATGGTAGTAATGACAGTATTAAGTTTGCTTTCACCTATCTTACAAAAGTATGTAATTGATGCTTTAGACATTGAATCTGAAAATTATGGATGGAATAATGCTTTAAAATATATTATAATATTATCATTTATATATATCTTAGTAGCAATATTTAGTTATTTTAGACAAATCGTATCTTCTAAGTTATCTCAAGAAACAGTTAGAAAAATACGTACTGACCTTTTTGAAAAGTTTGTAAAACTTCCTATTAAATTCTTAGATAATCATTCTCATGGAGATTTAATGAGTAGAATGACAAATGATGTTGAAAATATCAGTAATACCATTTCACAGTCAATCGCATCCTTAATTTCTGGTGTTATGACTATTGTTGGAACTTTAGTTGTTATGATTTATTATAGTTGGCTTTTAACGTTAGTAACATTAACAACAGTAGTTTTAACTCTTGTTTTAACAAAACTTCTAACTGGTAAAATGCGTAAATATTTTAAAACGCAATCTAGTATACTAGGTGAACTTAATGGTCATGCTGAAGAAATGATTACAGGGTATAAAACAGTTGTTGCGTATAATAAAGAAGCAAAAGTAATAAATGAGTTTAATGAAATAAGTAATAAGTATACTAAAACTTCTATTCTAGCTCAAATCTGGGGTGGATCTATGGGTCCAATTATGAACTTTATTGGTAACTTAGGATATGTTTTAGTAGCATCAGTTGGAGGATTTATTGCGGTATATCATCCATTTGGTATGGTAATAACAATTGGTACTATTATTTTATTCTTAAATAGTAGTAGACAGTTTACAAGACCAATTAATGAAATAGCGAATCTTTACGGACAAATCTTAACAGCTACTGCTTGTGCTGAACGTGTATTTGAAATCTTAGATAGTGAAAATGAAGTAGATAAAGGTACTATTAATATTAATGAAGAAGAGTTTAAAGGAAATATTGAATTCAAAAATATTAACTTTAGTTATGTAGAAGATCAACCAGTATTAAAAAACTTTACATTAAGTGTTAAACCTGGACAAAAAATTGCCCTTGTTGGAGCAACAGGTTCTGGTAAAACAACAGTAGTAAATTTACTTATGAGATTCTATGATGTTGATAGTGGAGAAATCTTACTTGATGGAGTAAATATTAATGATATTCCTAAAGAAGATTTACGTAATACTATTGCGATTGTTTTACAAGATACTGTATTATTTAAAGACACAATTAAGAATAACTTAAAATATGGAAATGTTGATGCAACAGATGAAGAAGTAAAAGCGGCTGGTATTTTAAGTAACTCTAATTATTTCATTAGAAACTTAACTGATAAATATGATACAGTTTTATCTGAAGGAGGATCTAACCTTTCTCAAGGACAACGTCAATTATTATCAATTGGTCGTGCTGTACTTGCAAATCCTAAAATCTTAATTTTAGATGAGGCAACATCAAGTGTAGATACAAGAACAGAAAAAAATATTCAAGATGCTATGGCTAATCTTATGCATAATAGAACAAGCTTAATTATTGCCCATCGTTTATCAACTATTCAAGACGCGGATGTTATTGTTGTTATTGATAAAGGAGAAATTGTAGAACAAGGAAATCATAAAGAATTACTTGAAAAACAAGGTAAGTATTATGATTTATATATGACACAATTTGCTGGAAAAGAAATCTAAAATGAAAAAAGATATCTCAATAAAAGAGATATCTTTTACTTTAATTATAGTATATTGATAGTAATTTGTAAAAACAATATAGAATAATACATTTTAAAAGTAAAATGAGTTTTCAAAAAAACAAGAATGTGGTATAATAATATATAATATAAAAGAAAAAAGGTGAAATATATGATTTGTCCTAGATGTCATAATGAAAACAAATACGATAATTTAACATGTGATTTTTGCATGGCTACTCTTCCGATGAGTGAAAAAAGAAAAGCCGAAATTGAAAAACGTAAAGCAGAAGAAAAGAAAGCAGCAATGAAAAAGTCAATGGATAAATTAATTGGTTTACTTGCTGGTGTTTTAGTTATTTTAGGTATTGTAATTTGGGGGTTATTTTTCCGATGAGATATGATGTAATTGTAATTGGTGGTGGTCATGCCGGAGTAGAGGCTGCACTTTCATGTGCTAGACTTAACCACAAAACTTTACTTGTTACTGGTAATAAAAACTATATAGCAAGCATGCCATGTAATCCATCAATTGGTGGACCAGCTAAAGGTATTTTAGTTAGAGAAATTGATGCCTTAGGTGGACAAATGGCTAAAACTGCTGATGCTACATCTTTACAGTTTAAAATGCTTAATTTATCAAAAGGGCCAGCTGTAAGAGCAATGCGTGTTCAATCTGATAAAATAGCATATGCTAAGTATATGCAAGAAGTAATTGATAATACACCTCTTTTAGATGTAGAAGTTGGTTATGTTGATGAACTTGTAACTGTAGACTCTATGGTATCAGGAATTGTTATGGAAGATGGTAAAACATTTGATACATCTAAAATTATCATTTGTACAGGTACGTTCTTATCATCAAGAATTTTAAGAGGTAAAGAATATTACCCATCAGGTCCAGATGGAGAAAGAACTAATTATGGTTTATCTAAATCATTATTAAAACATGGATTTAGATTGTTAAGATTAAAAACTGGTACACCTGCGAGAATTAAAACATCAAGTATAGATTTTTCTGTATCACAATTAGAACTTGGAACTAACGCTCCCCTTGCTTTTAGTTATGAATCAGATCCCAAAGAGCTTCTACCATTTGAAAAGCAAGTGCCATGTTACTTAACATATACAACTCCAGAAACTCACAAAATTATCAAAGAACATTTGGGTGAATCTAGTATGTATTCAGGAATTGTTGAAGGGGTCGGACCAAGATATTGTCCATCTATTGAAGATAAGTTAGTGCGTTTCTCAGATAAAGAACGTCATCAATTATTCTTAGAACCAGAAAGTTTAGAACTTGGTCTAACTTATGTTCAAGGTTTTTCGACAAGTATGCCAGAATATGTTCAAGAAATGATGATTAAGAGTTTACCAGGATTTAAAAATGCGGAAATTGTTAAATATGCATATGCGATTGAATATGATGCGATTGATCCACTACATTTAAAACCGTCTTTAGAATCTAAACTAGTAAAAGGATTATATTTTGCTGGTCAAGTAAATGGAACAAGCGGATACGAAGAAGCAGCTTGTCAAGGACTTATGGCTGGTATTAATGCATCTTTAAGTTTAGATGGAAAAGATCCATTAGTATTAAGAAGAGATGAAGCATATATTGGGGTATTAATTGATGATTTAGTAACTAAAGGGGTAAGTGATCCGTATAGAATGCTTACATCTCGTGCTGAATATCGCTTATTATTACGTCACGATAATGCTGACCAAAGACTAACAACATATGGTCATAATGTTGGATTAATTACTGATGAACGTTACCAAAGATATTTAGATAAAATGGCTTTAATTGAAAGTGAAAAAGAAAGATTATCTGTTATTCGCCTAACGCCTACTAAAGAGGTTAATGCTTATTTAGAAAATATAGGATCTGCACATTTAGTTGGTGGAGTATCAGGATTAGAATTAATTAAAAGACCAGAAGTATCATATAAAGATGTTTTAGAAATGACAAATATTTATCCAGAAGTTAAAGATGGATTAAATTTTGAAGAAATTTCAGAACAAATAACTATTGAAATAAAATATCAAGGATATATTGACAAAGCATATAAAGATGCTCAAAAAATTCTAAAACTTGAAAATTGGAAAATTCCAGAAGATATTGATTACAAGAAAATTCCAAACCTTGCTAGTGAAGCCCGTGAAAAACTAGAGCGTGTTCGCCCTTTAACAATTTCACAAGCTCAACGTATTAGTGGAGTAAATCCTAGTGATATTTCAATTTTACTTGTATATTTAGAAAGTGGTCGTCATAATGGAAAGTAGTAAGTATTTAAGTGAATTTAATCTAACTGAAAAACAACTTAAGCAATTTGAACAATATTTACTATTACTTCAAGAATGGAGTAAAAAAATGAATCTTACAACTATTACAGAAGAAACAGAGGCATATATCAAGCACTTCTATGATAGCTTAGTTTTGAGTAAATATTTAAAAGATAGCATTCATTTAGCAGATGTAGGAACCGGAGCAGGATTTCCTGGTTTACCATTAAAAATTGGTAATGAAACATTAACAGTAGATTTAATTGAACCAACTACTAAAAGATGTACATTTTTAGCACAAGTTGTTAATGATTTAGAATTGCAAAAAGTTAATATAATTAATAAACGTAGTGAAGATTTAGTTGATTATCGTGAATACTATGATGCTATTACTTCACGTGCTGTCGCATCATTAAATATCTTGCTTGAACTTTCGATTCCCTTACTTAAAGTTGGTGGAAAAATGTATGCTTTAAAGGGAAGTTCATTTGATGAAGAAATTAAAGATGCTAAAAATGCATTTAAAGAATTAAAATGTAAAGTAACAAATATATATGAATTTGATTTGCCGCTTGATTTAGGACATCGTGCAATAATAGAAATTGAAAAGATTGCTGGAACTCCTAAAAAGTATCCAAGGGTGTACGCCAAAATTAAGAAGCAACCATTGTAGAAAGGATTATTATGGGAAAGGTAATATCTATCGTTAACCAGAAAGGTGGAGTAGGGAAAACTACCACAACGGTTAACTTAGGTGCAAGTCTTGCTTATGAAAAGCAAAAAGTATTATTAATTGATTTTGATCAACAAGCTAACGCAAGTATTAGTCTTGGAATTAACCGAGAAGAAATTAACTGTGATATTGTTGATTTACTAAAAGGTGATGTGTCAGTTAATGAAGTAATTTTAAAAACAAGTGTAACATCACTTGATATAATTCCCGCATCAATCAAGTTATCGGAGATTGAAACTATTTTGTTTGATAAAGAAAATAAAGGATTTGTTTTAACAGAAAAGTTAGAGGAAATAAAAAATAAATATGATTACATATTAATCGATTGTCCACCATCTTTAGGATTAATTGTTGATAACGCCCTATATGCGAGTGATTCCGTAATTATTCCTGTGGAATGTGGATTCTATGCATATGATGCTCTAACTCAAATGGTTAATAAGATTGATGAAATACAAAAAGTTAAAAAACTTGATATTGAAGGAATTCTTTTAACAAAACTTGATAACCGTAATACTTTTGGTTATAAAATAGTTGAAAAAGTTAAGTTTATGTTTCCTCATAAAACCTTTAATACAATCATAAGTGCATCAAGTCATATTCAAGAAGCTCCAATGTATGGCAAAAGTGTTTTACAGTTTTCTTATAACTCAAGAGGTTCTAAAGAATATAGAGAACTTGCTAAAGAAATATTAGGAGGACAAAATGAATAGTAATCCTATCAATATAGATGATATTATTGAATTCAAAAAACCCCATCCTTGTGGCGGTAAAACATGGAAAGTAAAACGAATTGGAGTAGATTTTAAACTAGAATGTACAACTTGTGGAAGAGTAGTAATGATTCCAAGAGTTGATGTTATGAAAAGAATTAAGAATAAATAAAAAATGAGAACTTTAAAGTGGTATCAACATTTTAAGGTTCTTTTTTGTTTACAAGGAACTCGTTTTTTATATTGACAAAATATCGGTATTCCGATATAATATATTTGGGTGATTAAAATGTTAGAAAGTAAAGAAATGTTTGAAAAAATATTAAAAACAAGAAACTTAACGATATATAGATTATCTAAATTAAGTGGTATTCCTAAAACTACGCTAGTTGATTTAGCTAATGGAACGACATCTATTATTTACAAAGCTTCTTTGAAAACTATTAATACCCTTGCAAATACATTAAATATTACGGTTGAAGATTTATTAAATGGCAAAATATCAACTAAAGATGATTTAAATGATCTACCAATATTTTTAAAAGAAGCAATTGAAAAAATGGAAAAATCATGGATAGATTTAGAACAAAATAATAGAAGTTCGTTATGGGATTGCCATTTTTGTGAATTACAAAGTGAAATAAACATCGCAGAAGTTGAAAGAATAATATCTAGTGAACGAGCATGGGAATTAAGAATAAAATATTTAAGAATTAATAGGGGGGAATAAAGTGATAAATACAATTATTGATTTCACAAATAACACTAAAAGAAAAAAGACATATGGTGGAGCAAACGGTAATAAAATTTCTATTCTTCACTCCGAAAAATTACATATGTTAAAGTTTCCGACTACACCTAGTGTAGAAACAAAACTTAGTTATATACACAATTGTTATTCAGAATATATAGGATGTCAAATTTTTAATATGTTAGGAGTTAAAACTCAAAAAACTACTCTTGGTGTATATATGAATAAAAACAAATTAAAATTAGTAGTTGCTTGTGAAGATTTTGAGGAAGAAGGAATGGTATTACAAGATTTCGTATCTTTAAAAAACAGTACGATCGATTCGAAACATCAAGGGTTTGGTACCGCATTAGAAGAAATAATAGAGGTAATAGAAAAACAAAATGTATTAGATAAAGAAGAACTGAAAGAATATTTTTGGGATATGTTTATTATAGATGCATTTATCGGAAATTGGGATAGACATAATGGAAATTGGGGATTTTTATATAATATAAAAACAGATGCTGTTAAACTAGCTCCGATATACGATTGTGGAAGTAGTTTATTTCCTCAAATAGATGAAGAAATGATATGTGAAGTTTTATATAACGAAAATGAACGAAATAAAAGAGTATATGATATTCCAACATCAGCAATAAAACTAAATAATAAAAGAATTAATTATTTTGATTTTATAACATCTTTTGAAAACGAAGATTGTAATAAAGCAATACTAAGGATTGTGCCTAAAATTAATTTAGAGAAGATAAACAAATTAATTGATGAAATACCACTAATGACATCCCTTCATCAAGAGTTTTATAAATTAATGTTAAAAGAAAGAAAAGAAAAAATTTTAGATTACGCATATAATAAATTAACAACAGATATCTCGTAAGAGATATCTGTTTATCTCGTAAGAGATATCTGTTTATCTCGTAAGAGATATCTTTATAACTTTATTTTACTATTTTTATTGACAATGTAACAATGTTACGTTATAATGTATGTACAAAAGGTGGTATATATGATTTCAAAGAAAGATTTATTAAAAGAAATGAATATTTCATATGGACAACTATATCGTTGGAAAAGAGAAGGTTTAATTCCGGATGAATGGTTTAATAAACAAGCTGTTTCAACAGGACAAGAAACATTTTTTAGAAGGAATTTAATAGTTCCAAGAATTGAAAAAATTTTAGAATTAAAAGATAAATATCAATTGGAAGAACTAAAAGCTTTTTTTAGTCCAAGTATGGAAAATAGAAAATTTTCATTAAGAGAAGTAATTATCTTAGATTCTATTGATCCCTTTATTTTAAAATTGTATAGCAAAAACAAAGATAAATTTACAATTTTAGAATTAGCTATTTTATCAATTTTTTCCAATAATCCAGAAATTAATTTTGAAGAATATATGAATATAGATTTTGAAAAATATGCGAAAACAAGTGATAGCTTTTATATTTTGAAAGCAGCAGATTACTTTGTTATGATAGCTGGAAATGATATTTTCTTAGATAATAAAATAGAAGTTTACAAAAAAATTAAATTAGAAGATGAAATAAGTATTATAGCATCTTCACTAAAAGAATAGGAGACATGTATGGAAAGTATTAGAATATCTGGATCAGGGGTTGTAACAGGTGGAGAATATGATGAAATAAGAACATCAGGTTCGGCTAAAATTAAAGGAGCAACTAAATGTAAATTTTTAAGAGCTACTGGATCACTTTCTTGTGATGATGATGTTGATTCAAAAGAATTAAGAGTAAGTGGTTCTGCTAAGTTTGATAAAAACTTAAAATTAGAAGAAGGTAAATCATCAGGAGCTATTAGAATAGAGGGAAATTTGGATGCGGCAAAATTTGAAGCAAGTGGAAGTATTGTTGTTGGTGGTGATGTTAACGTTGATGAGTTTTCCACAAAAATAACTAATGGTTCATTTGAAAATATCTATGGTGATAAAATATATATTAATAGTGATGGAACATTCGCATCTAATTTCTTTCATGATGTTGTAAAAAACATCAAAGTTGAAAATATAGAAGCAACACACATTTGTATAAAAGATGTTAAAGCAGATAGAGTAAGTGGTGATACTGTTTGTATCGAAGAAGGATGTAAAGTCAATTTAGTAGAATATCGAAAAACTTTAGATATCAGTTCTAAAGCAAAAATTGGATTAATAATAAAATTATAGGAGGTTTTTATGGCAAAAATTAGAATTAATGTTGATGGTGTTGAAACAGAAGTGGATTTAGAAACACTTGACAAAGAAACAGCAGAATCTTTAGGAATTAATATTCGTGATGAAGTAAAAAATGAACTAAAAAAAGGGTTAGGTTTCAATAAAGTAAAAAACAAAATTATTGCTATTACTCCTTTTGTTTCTTTAATTGCTTTCTTTTTAACGGGAAAGTTTATTGACAAAGCATGGAGTTGGAATTGGTCATTCTTTTTACTTATTCCTTTAGTAAGTATTTTATTAAATCTTAATTTTAAAAAACCGAAGAAGTTATTTTCTTCAGCACTTAGTTTAATAGTAATAGCAGCATATTTAGTAACAGGTATTTTATATAGCTGTTGGAGTTGGAACTGGGTATTATTCTTTGTATTCCCAATTATTTGGATATTGTGTGGTGAGTAAAATGACAGAAGAACAAAAATTTTTAAACGAAACATATGAAAAACATAAGCCTAAAATATTAATGCCTATTTTTAATACGATATTAGGATTGGGATTATCGGCAGTACTTGTATATTTAACAATTGTTCAAGATTTAAAAGTTATTATTATGATTTTAGCAATGCTTTTAATAACCCTTTTTATCGCATCTTCTTGGTACAATTCATTCTTTTCAAAAAGAAAAATGCGTAAAGAAATATATAATTTACAAGAAGAAACAGAAATCTTGATTAATGCGGTGAGATTACAAAAGAAAAAACACATCTATGAAATAGATGATGCGAAAAAACTTAAATTTCGTTTTGAAAAAGATAACAATATTGAATTAGAAACCTTATCTTTTGATCTTAAAAAACGCGAATTTTCTAAAAACATTGAAGGTTACTTAGAAATTGATTTTTGTGTTGCTTGTGCAGGTCTTTTAGTAAATCCTGAAAACAAACAAGTAGTTGGTTTTGGAGGAATGGCTCCATGTTCAGTATGGCTTAAAAAGAAATTAAAAACTCCGGTTCCTATAAAAGGAAAAGTGTATGTAGATGCACCAGGATATAAATTTAGTGATAAAACAATTTTTAAATACTTGCGTCATGAAGATACATTCTATGATAAGAAATCTGGTTGGCTTTGCTTTGGTCCTAAAAAAATAGAAGTAATTGATGATGTAATAGAAATTATGGAAAATGTTTATGTCGTTTTAAGAGATGAAGAATTAATCTCTGTATGGGTTAAAGTAGGAGAAAATTTAGAAATAGCTTAAAAGGGGTACGTATGAATAAGAAAAATATTTGGTATATTGTTCCTATACTCATTCTTCCTTATTTAATAGTAGGAATATTATCAGTAGCCTTATTTGGTAAAGATAATCCTTTTGGGAAAATAAATCCTTTAGGAATTTTATTACTTTGTATTATGCTAACTACTATTTTTAGTGTGATCTATTTTATAAAAAGTATAGTAAAAAAAGATGATCCAGAGTTGCTTGCTAAAA
>JAEIGA010013616.1_pt1 | contig 12380 bp, 4 predicted proteins | sample 9270691 | NCBI WGS metagenome assembly JAEIGA01 (sample SAMN17057246, study PRJNA624740) | gut metagenome | biome: biome; isolation source: fecal sample | host: Bos grunniens | place: China: Xizang | collected 2019
AACTGGCGGTACACCGAGGCGAAGCGGATGTAGCTGACCTCGTCCAGGGGCTTGATCCGGGCCATGACCATTTCACCCAGCTTGTCGGTGCTGATTTCCCGCTCCAGGGTATTTTGGATATTCTGCTCGATCTCCGTTGCGATCCGGTCCAGATCGGTGATGTCCACCTTCCGCTTGTCGAAAGCACGGATCATGGAGTTGAGGATCTTGTTCCGGTCAAAATTCTGCCGGCTACCATCCCGCTTAACCACGATAATGGGCAGACTTTCCACCATTTCATAGGTGGTAAAGCGGCGCTGACAATGCAGGCATTCCCGACGGCGGCGGATATTCAAACCATCTTCCGAGCGGCGGGAGTCCACCACTTTGCTTTCCAGATCGCCACAGAACGGACATCTCATGGGTATATACCCCCTTCTAATGTGTTAAATCCATTATAGCAAAACATTTCTTTCCTGTCCAGTCCCTTTTTTCTTGCATTTTCCAGTGAAATGGGGTAAAATAACCCAAATTGGAGTTTATTGTACGGTTGGATGGTTGCTGCGGTGCGGCAGTGTCTCTGGCTTCCGCCAGGGGAAGGTGAGGCGGTCTGCAGCCGAACAATAAACGGAAACTTGAACCGCCGGAGGGCAATGTATGGTATTTAAAGATAAGGGGATTCTTAAGGCGCTGTGGGCCGGTATGTTCATTCTCTGCGCCCTGCTGGGCTTTGTGCCCCAGCCTGCCGGCGTGAACAAATGGGTGCTGATGAGTTTCGGCATTCTCTTTTTTCTGCCGCCGATTTGTTTGCTGGCCCAGTGCTACAAAACCAGGGATCGGAAAGAACTGAAGCTGATCTGCAAATTATCCGGCATTTCCCTGGTGATCACCCTGGTGCTGTTGGTGGCCAACATTCTCAGCTTGCTGGCACCGGAGAAGGTGGGTAATGCTCTGTATTACCTGATGGTGGTGGTTTCCTCGCCTATGGTTTGCTGCCAGTATTGGTTTATCAGCCTGGCAGGCTGGGCAATTCTGCTGTGGTGCGCCATCGTTTTCCTGTGGGAAATGCGAAAATAAGGCATTTTTCTTGTGTTCTACTGCCGGTAGAGTGAATTTTCTACCGAAGGGAGAGTGAATTTTGGAAGGGTCGGGTGACTTTTTCATTTCCAATGATACAATATTCTGGAAAACATGCGCAAATGTTGCGTGGAATTTGGGAGTGTAGTTTATGAATTATAAAATCATTACCGACTCTGCCTGTGATCTGCCTGCCGCTATGTTGGCGCAGCTGGATGTGACTGCGGTACCGTTGATCGTTAATTTCCGAGGCGAAGCGCGGGAAGATTCCGTGGCAGAAGCAGAAGTAAAAACCTTGTATGATGCAATGCGGGGCGGTGAGGTGGCTTCTACCTCCGCAATCAATCCGGATGGCTGGGCCAGCGCTATAGAGGCGGCTTTGACGGAAGATAAGGATGTATTGGTGCTGGCTTTTTCCGGCGGTCTTTCCACTACTTATCAGTCTGCGGTGATCGCAGCCAACGACTTGCTGGAAAAGTACCCTCAGCGAAAAATTTATGTGGTGGATACGGCTTCTGCTACCCTGGGACAGGGCCTGCTGGTGTGGCATGTTTGCAAGCAGCGGGATAATGGCTTGACCCTGGAGCAGCTGCGGGATTGGACGGAAGACAATAAGCTGCATGTGGGCCACTGGTTTACGGTGGATGACCTGGTGTATCTGAAGCGGGGCGGTCGCGTCAGCGCTGCTACAGCGGTGTTGGGTACCATGCTGAATATCAAGCCCGTGCTGCGTGTGGATGACGAAGGTCATCTGATCAGCATGGTTAAGGCCCGTGGCCGCAAGAATGCCATTGAAACGCTGGTGAAGAAATTTGATGAAACCACCGAGGGCTATGACAATGAGGTGGCATTTATCAGCCATGCCGATGCTTTGGAAGATGCGCAAAAGCTGGAGCAGATGGTGCTGCAGCGGGGCGTAAAGCAGGTGTTTATCGGCAATTTGGGTGCGGTGATTGGTGCCCATGCCGGCCCCGGCACTTTGGCGCTGTTCTTCATGGCGCAGCACAGATAATAAAAATCGCAGGGCAGCCATTTGGCTGCCCTGCGTTGCGTTTTCCTGCAGTATGGCACAAAAACCATCCGCTGGCGACCCATACATTCCGGAGATCTGCTCCGGTGAAATTGCCTTGACAGGGAAGAAAAATAGAGTATAATGAGGGTAGAACACAAAACAATAAGTCTTCGGGGAGCCGGATGACCGGCTGAGATAGGGCTGCAGCCCTGACTCGTGAACCTGATACGGTTAATACCGTCGGAGGGAAAGATGCATATATGAGATTCCTCTTGGATCACATTGCACCTGGACGGTTGTAATGTGGTCTTTATTATTTTATAATAAGGAGAGGATCCTATGTCCAATTATGTAAGCACACGCCATTTGCGGATCCGGGCCCTATGCGAGGGTGCGATCTTGGTGGGACTGGCCTTTGTGCTGGGCTTTGTAAAACTCTATCAGCTGCCGAACGGCGGCAGTTTGACCCCAGCCATGCTGCCGATCGTGATCTATGGCCTGCGCTGGGGCTTGGGCAGTGGTCTGGGGGCTGGCTTTACCTTTGGCTTGCTGCAGCTGATTTTTGACGGTGCCTATGCCTGGGGATGGCAGTCCATGCTGCTGGATTATCTGTTGGCTTTTACGCCCTTGGGTCTGGCAGGCCTGTTTCGTGGTAAGGCTTGGGGTGTTTTTTCCGGGACAGTTCTTGGCTGTGTGGCCCGGTTTGGCATCCATTATCTTTCCGGTGTGACCATTTACAGAATTTATGAGCCTGCTACAGTGCCGGGTATCGGCACTTTTGACAATGCTGCGCTGTACTCGCTGGTATATAATGGAAGCTATATGCTGCCGAATATGCTGTTGACCCTGGCTTTGGCAGGGGTGCTGTTTGTGCCGATGAAGCAATTTTTGGCAGGCAGGGATATTTTGACGAAGAAATAACAAGGAGGGCTGGGGCCCTCCTTGTTCTGTTTTATATAAAATAATAGTTTGCCGCGCATTGGGATTCCAAACAGGAAAATCCCCCAGCCGGAAAGAGAGAAAACCAGCCGGGGGAGGGGAACGAGGGGATGTTTAGTCTATGAGTACCAGGGGCTTGATCAGGTTGCGGGGCTTATCCTTCATCAGCATCAGTGCCTGCTCCACATTTTCCAGACCATGGAAGGTGTGGGTGATCAGCTTCTCCGGGTGAATGCGGCCGGCCATTACCAGCCGTGCCAGCTTTTCGGCACGGAGCCGTCCACCGGGCATCAGACCACCGCGGACCTGCTTGTGGCCCATACCGCAACCCCACTGGCTGCGGGGAATACCAACACTGTCGCCTTCGCCCAGATAGTTCACATTACCGATGATTCCGCCGGGCTTCAGAATGGCCATAGCCTGGGCAAAGGTATCGTTGTCGCCACCGGCGATGATGACCTTATCCACGCCTTTGCCGCCGGTCTTTTCCAGGATCTGCTGGACAATGTCACCGTTGCGATAGTTAATGATCTCGGTGGCGCCGAACTCCTGGGCCAGCGCAATGCAGTTGGGACGGGAGCCTACGGCATAGATCTGTGCCGCACCGCGGATGGCGCTGGCGGCTACGGACATCAGACCCACAGGGCCAATGCCAATAACGGCCACATTGTCGCCAAACTGAATATCAGCCAGCTCCGCACCGTGGAAACCGGTGGGCACCATATCCGCCAGCATGGCGGCTGCTGCCAGGTCCATGCCCTCGGGCAGGTGGGCCAGGTTGCCATCCGCATCGTTTACATGGAAATATTCGGCAAATACACCGTCTTTGAAGTTGGAGAATTTCCAACCGGACAGCATGCCGCCGGAATGCATAGCGTAGCCGTCCTGGGCTTCCAGGGAGTTCCAGTCGGGGGTGATGGCGGTGATCAGCACCCGGTCACCGGGCTTAAAGTCCCGCACCAGGCTGCCCACTTCCACCACTTCGCCTACGGCTTCGTGGCCCAGGATCATATCCTTGCGGTCGCCAATGGCACCGGCCCATACGGTATGGATATCCGATGTGCAGGGGGCCAGGGCAATGGGCTTACAAATAGCGTCCATGGGGCCACAGACGGGAATATCTTTTTCCACCCAGCCGGTGGCGCCGATCTTTAACATTGCATAACCTTTCATATTGGTTGCCTCCTATATAGATAAAATATTATCGGTAGCTCCGTAGCGATATAATGCCATATTCGGAATGAAATGTCAATAGGTATTTTTATATTTATTAAAAAATGATATAAAAGAGACGTATATGCCGGAAAAAAACGGCGAGATATTGGCAGAATGCACAAAAGCTGATGGAAAATTTGGGCAGTCAGGAATGAAGTTGTGTTTGACTAATTGTAAATAAATTATTAAAATGGTAATAGCGATTTTATTTCTTACGGTAAACTCGTGGACTTGTCACCCGGTGTTCAAACTGGGTGACCCTAAATTAAGGAGGGAAAACATGAAAGCAAAGAAATTGCTGACCCTGATCCTGTCGTTCTGCCTGATCTTTGGCGTTCTGGCACCTGCTGCCAGCGCGATCCATGAAGCTGGCGAGAACGTCATGAATGTGATTCGGGGCGAAAATGCCACCACAGGCTCTCTGTGGCTGGATAATCTTCTGGTTTCCGCAGGTGACAAGCTTGGCTTGAACAACAGTCTGCGTGATCAGGAGAAAGCACCTGTCATTAGCCTGAAGAATGGCAAGTGGATTGCCACCTCTGCCAATGGCGCTGTTACAGAACTGAAGGATTCCCAGTTGCCTTCTCATATCAAGGCACTGAAGGAAGCTTCTGACGATTTCCAGCCCATGGACAAGGTGATCGCATTTGTGACACTGGAAGGTGCTGCCACCGCAGACACTTACCACTCCATTCTGGATGTTCCCGCTGAGACCACCGCCGCACTGGTGGCTGAGCAGAACGCCATGATCGCTGTCCTGGAAGAGAAACTGGGCGAAGTGAAGATCGTTTCCCAGTTCACCCACCTGACCAACTCTCTGGTCATTGAAACCGAATTTGCCAATCTGGAGCCCATTGCCGCCCTGCAGGGTGTCAAGAGTGTGTTCCTGAGCCCCACTTATGCCGCTTGCAAGGTGGAAGAAAATGTTTCTCCCATGACCGAGTCTGCCGGCAATATGTCCAATGTGGGCAGTGTGTGGCAGGAGCTGGGTTATACCGGCGCCGGCATGACCATTGCTATTTTGGATACCGGCCTGGATCTGGACCATCCCTCTTTCGAAGCCGATCCCCAGAATCCTCTGTGGGATATGACATGGCTGCAGGAAATGCTGGATAACAACGATCTGCGTCTGGAAGCGCTCTACGGTGATGCTATCGCTGCAGAAGATCTGTACTACAATGCCAAGGTTCCCTTTGCCTTTAACTATGCACTGGGCACCACCAATGTGCTGCACACCGACGGTGTAGGCGATCACGGTACCCACGTTGCCGGTATCGCTGGCGCCAACAAGGTGGAAGGCTCCGGTGTTGTGGGCATGGCTCCCGATGCACAGATCATTGCCATGAAGGTGTTCAGCCCCGCCGGCGGCGCCAACATGTATACCATTCTGGAAGCATTGCAGGACTGCATGATCCTGGGCGTTGATGTGGTCAACATGTCCCTGGGCAGCCCCGCTGGCTTCTCCGAGACCGATATTCCTGAAATTGACGATATTTACAGACGTATCAGCGAAAGCGATATGATCGTGGATGTTGCTGCCGGTAACGAAGGCACCAGCAGCTATGGTTCCAACTGGGGCGCCAACATGCAGCTGACGGATCATATCGACAACGCTACCATTTCCTCTCCCTCCACCTATGCCAACTCCATGTCTGTTGGCAGTGTGGACAATGTACTGGTTCCCTCCGATTACTATGCCCTGGCTAACGGAACCAAGATCTTCTACATGAACTCCGTGGAAGTACTCTATGAGTACACCGATCTGACCCTGCAGAGCCTGATCTCTATGGGCGAGCTGGAGTATGTGATGATCGACGCCCTGGGTGAGGTGGCCGACTTCTATGACGAGGCAGGCAACTCCATCGTTGAGGGCAAGGTGGCTGTGATCAAGCGTGGCACCCTGACCTTCGGTGAGAAGATCGCCAACGCGGAGGCCGCAGGCGCCATTGCCGCTATCATTTGGAACAACAATGATACCGATGACATTTTTGCCTTTGGTATGACCACCGCTGTCACCGATGAAGCTGGCAACCAGGTATATCCTGGTATTCCCACCGCACTGATCACCCTGGCCGACGGTAACGCTATGGCGGCTGCCGAGACCAAGACCATCACCATCCCCGAAGATTTCGGTTACCGTGTCAGCAGCACCGGCGGCCAGATGAGCAACTTCTCCTGCTGGGGCGTTTCTCCTGACCTGCGTCTGCTGCCCGATATTTCCGGTGTTGGCGGCAATATCTATTCCTGCTACGACAATGGCGAGTACGGCCTGATGAGCGGTACTTCCATGGCAACGCCCCAGGTGGCCGGTGTGACCGCCCTGGTGCTGCAGTATCTGAAGGAAACCTTCCCCGAGGCTACCGATGCCGAGATGCGTGTGCTGGTGGACAGCCTGCTGATGAGCACCGCTGTGACCGTTATCGACAATGAATCCAAGGTGGAAGCTTCTCCCCGTCAGCAGGGCGCCGGCCTGGTGGATGCGCTGGCTGCCATCACCGCTGAGGCTTACCTGACTGTGTCCGGCTCCGAGCGGCCCAAGGCAGAGCTGTTTGACGATGCCAACGGCGAATACAGCTTCACCTTCTCCGTACACAACTTCTCCGATGCTGAGAAGACCTATACCTTGCGCTCCAGCCTGCTGTGCGAGGACTTTGTTGACTACTATGGTGTTTACTATTTCCTGGCTGAGCAGGATCGGGCTTTGGATAACTCCGCCGTTACCTTCAGCCGTGAAACTGTGACTGTGGCTCCCGGTGCCAGCGAGGAGATCACTGTTACCATCAAGCTGACTGAGGAAGACAAGACCCTCATCGACACCTACTTCCCCAACGGCAACTATGTGGAAGGCTTCGTTTACCTGGAGGGTGAGGATGAAGTCACCCTGAGCCTGCCCTTCCTGGGCTTCTATGGCAACTGGGCCGACGCACCCTTGTTCGACCAGGGCTTCTGGTTTGATGATGGCATGTGGATGGAGGACTACTACATCGACGCCAACCAGTTCCATCACATCTTCTACACCAGCCTGGGTTCCACCAGTTACGACTGGGTGCCTGGTTTCAACGCCTACACCGGTTCTCAGTACTGGTATGATGAATACGGCTATCCTCACATCTATTTTGATCCCAATAACATGGTTCTGTCCCCCAATGGCGACGGCGTACTGGACTGCATCACTGAGTACTATCTGTCCCTGATGCGTAACGCTGAGGAAATGGAACTGATCATTACCAACGAAGCCGGCGAGGCCATGGATTACCGCTACTTCTGGAAGGAATCCAAGACCATGTACATCTCCGGCTACGGCTCCGTGGTTCCCATGGTCTATAGCTGGACCTATGATGATGTGTATGACTTCTCCGATTTCGCCAACGGCGAGACCGCTTACATCACCATCCGTGGCGTCATTGACTATGAAGGCGCCGAATGGGAAACCCTGGTAGACTGCATGCCCATCCACATTGACACCGAAGCTCCCAAGCTGGATGAGACCAAGATCATCGAGTCCTCCGAGGAAGTGGAGTATGTGGATGAGACCACCGGTGAAACCAAGACCGAGACCCGTAATTACATCACCCTGACCTTTGCGGATGCGCATCCTGCTGCTGTGATCACCATGAACTGGTCTCAGACCCAGATCTATGATTACTACAACGAGCTGGAGCACTTCGTTGACAACGGCGACGGTACCTACACCGTGAAGCTGGATATTACCGGTCTGGGCGACAGAATTACTGTTGCGCTGGGCGACTATGGCTGCAACGAGTCTTACTACAACCTGACCTACACCTTCACCAACAACAACCCCGAAATGGACGAAAGCGCTCTGTACGCTTACCAGGTCTATCACGAGGGTATGTACTACTACTATGGCTACGATGCCATGTTTGGCTGGACCATTATCGACAAGGGCACTGCCGAAACCACTATGATCAACAGCGACGCTTATGAGTATTATTCCCTGACCGCTGCTGAATATGTGGATGGCTACATCTTCGCTGTAGATGCCGGTCATAACCTGATCTACATGGCTCCCGGCGTCTGGAACCGCAACCTGATCTGCAATCTGGGTATGAATGTTGTGGATATGGCCTTCGACGAGACCACCGGTATCATGTATGCCGCTGTTTCCGATAAGGATAGCGAAATCTATGGTCTGTACACCGTGGATCTGCTGACCGGTGAGATGACCAAGCTGCGCAACTACGGCGATCAGTACAAGATGCCTTGGGCGATGACCATCATCAATGGCAAGATGTACTGCACCAAGTATTACTATGGTGGATTGTACGAAGTGAAGCTTAGCGGCAACTATGCCATCACGTCTGTGAAGGATGCCGATGGCAATGATCTGGTCATCAAGGGCTCCAATGGCAATGCTACCCGTCCTTACTATGCACAGTCCATGACCTATAGCAAGGAAGATAAGGTCATTTACTGGGCTTACTATAATGGCGATGCCTGCGATCTGATCACCATTGACCCCGAAACCTGGACCAGTGCGGCTGTGGCTATGCAGTGGGATCAGGAGTATGTTGGTGTTCTGATGCTGGATACCGAGTACACGCTGCCTGCATCCACCGAGGTTACCAAGGTAGTCATCACCGAGGATCAGGTGATCCTGGGTGCCGGTAAGACCCATACGCTGATTGCCAACGCACTGCCCTGGAATGCGCCTGCTGATAACCGTGTGCTGAGCTGGAGCTCTTCCAACGATGCCATCGCCACTGTGGATAACAATGGTGTTGTCACCGCTGTCAGCGAAGGCACTGTCACCATCACCGCTAGCTGCAACGGCAACTCTGCTAGCTGCACTGTGGTCGTGGTGGATATTTCCGGCAGCATGAATGCTTACAAGTATTACGACGGCAACGATCAGTACGGCTACTGGCTGGATATCGATCTGGGTACTATGACGGAGGAAGGCACTGTCAATTCTCCTGTTGACTTTATCGCTGCTGAGTACAATGGCCACACCGGCATTATCTATGGCTACAGCGAAGTGGGCCAGTGCTACTGGTTCGATCCTGCTACCGGTGAGTACGGTGCGCTGGGCAATGTGGATAGTTCCCGGATCCCTGCGGATATGGCTTACGATTACTCCACCGGCAACATGTATGTCATCGACTATGATGAAAACAAGTGGATCTCTACCCTGTACACCCTGAATATGGCAACCGGTAAGCTGACCGAAGTGGCTGTTGGTGCGGATGTGTATGTCACCCTGGCCTGCGACGGTGACGGTAAGCTGTATTCTATCAGCTATGACGGCATCCTCTATGAACTGCACATCATGGAAGGCTCCCTGGGCGGTGGCGGCGGCATTATGCCTCTGGCCGAAGGCGAGGAAGTCAGCTATATTCTGCATCCCAACTATGTGATGCAGACACCTGTCAGCACGGTATTCTATGCACAGAGCATGTGCTATGATCATAATAATGATGTGATCCTGTGGCTCAATACCGATACCTTCTCCATCTACTGGCTGGGCGGTCTGCAGAGCGCTACGCCCTACTATGTGAATCTGGGCGAGCCCTCCGGCAGCGGTGCGATCCAGTATGTGGGCGCATTTGTGATCCCCGAAAATATTGAACCCCTGCCTTATGTGCCGGTAGAAAGTGTGGAAGCAGATGACCTGCTGGTCCTGGTGGACAGCGAGGCAGCACCTTCTATCAATGCTTATCCTGTGAATGCTACCAACGGCAAGGTCTCCCGGTGGAGCTCTGCCGATGAGAGCGTTGCCTATGTCAACGAGGAAGGCCGCGTAGTTGGCGTTTCCGCTGGCACCACCACCATTACTGCCAGCATCGTGGATGTAGATCCGGAAGGCAACGAAGTCGTTTTCGATGTTACCTTCACTGTGACGGTCAAGAACAACACGGATAACATCTATGGCTATCTGATCGGCGATCTGGCCAATAATGACGGCATGTATTGGGCTGAGTTTGATGATGCTACCACCACTTATGCCGGTGTCAACTACGCCTACTACAACGGCGCTTACCTGACCATTTATTCTGCTGAGCATGTGGACGGCACCATCTATGCCTATGGCTTCGATGCCAACGACTGGAATGCAAACTTCCTGTTCCTGACCATTGATGCCAAGACCTGGTCCGTGACCAATGCCATCGATATGGGCGACGGCTTCCCCTTCGTCTATGACATGGCTTTCGACTACACCACCGGCACCATGTATGCCGTGGCAGGCCCCAACAGCACTGCTACCGACTTGTTCTATGTGAATGTGCACAGTGGTGAGCTGATTACCTGCATCGAACTGGATCCCATGATCATGAGCCTGACTGTAGATGCGGATGGCAATCTGTACGGCATCGCTGCCAGCGAAGAGGAATTTGATCCCCTGACTTGGGTGACCACCTATGGCAACGCCCTGATGTATAAGCTGGATCCTGCCAATGGCACCTATGAAGTATTTATGGATACCGGTGTGAAGTGCAATATGCTCTCTTCCATGGCTTACGACTATGACACAGGCTACATCTACTGGACCGCTCTGTTCCGTGGCGACAGCCAGGTCAGCGGCCTGCACCTGATCGACATGGAAGAGCAGAAGGTCTTCAACTTGGGCGCCATCGGTGATGCTGGCGCACAGGTCACTGGTTTGATGATCTTCGCTGAGGAATATCCTGAGCAACCCACTAGCCTGACCAACATCGCCATTACTGAGCGGATGATCGAATTGGGTCAGGGCAAGACCCATGGCCTGGAGGTATTCTATCAGCCTGCAAGCCTGAATCTGGATCTGATCTGGACTTCCGCAGATAACACCATCGCTACCGTGGACGAAAATGGCGTTGTTACCGGTGTTTCTGCCGGCAGAACAATCATTACCGTCACTGCCTTTGATGGCACCAACACCCTGGTATCTCAGTGTGAGGTGCTGGTCTATGGCGCAGATGATTACTTCATCTCTTACGACAAGACCAATGGCGGCTTTGCTACCATTTCCCGTCCTGACAGCATTCCCACCCTGTATCCCGATGCAGAGGGCGCCAGCGCTGTTACTGCTCTGGCTATGAATGAGGGCGTGATCTACGGTTATGATCAGGATAACAATCTGTTCATTACCTCCGTGGAAGATGGCTTTGTCCGTACCAACATCGGCAACGCAGGCATTGAGGTGCAAGAGAGCTACTCTGAACACGTGGATGGCTACTATGTCTACGATTACTACTATGAGTACTATTTCACCATCCGTGACCTGGTTTGGGATGCTGGCAACAACCGTCTGCTGGCATTGGGCTGCTATGGCCTGAACAAGCATGTTACCTGCACCTATCCCTCTGGCTACAACTACAGCTACATTGACACCTTGGAAATGGAAGGCGGCTGCCGCATCTATGAGGTGAATCTGGAAACTGGTGCGTTGGTAGAGTTGACGAGAATCTACAGCGAGTTTGGTGACTACTACGCCGGCGTGCTGGCTATGACCATGACCGACGATGGCAGCATGTATATCTACTCCTGCTACATGGACTACATTTCCAAGCTGGATATGGAGACTGGTATCTGCACCGATATCACTACCTATCAGAACATGGGTATCTACGGCGATTCCGATGGCAATTCCATGGCAATGGAATATGACGCAGCTACCGACAGCATCTATATGCTCTTTACTTCCAATGGCAACCGTTACTACCTGTACTCTTTCGATGTGGACTCCACTGCACTGACTAAGGTCGGCCAGCTCAGTGAGGAGAACTGTGCATTTGCTGGTTTGGTTCTGAATGCGCCTAAGTATGTTCCCACCGTGACGGTTGGTTCTGTTACTGGCGATCTGAACGAGGAAGTGACTGTGGATGTCACCATCTCTGCAACCACGCTGGCAGGCTATGGTCTGAAGATCGTTTACGACAAGGAAGCTCTGGAGATCACCAAGATCACCAAGGGCGCCGATGCCGGTGAAGGCTTCTTCAGCGGCAGCAAGAAGACCGGCAAGGTCACCTATGCAACTACCTACAATGAGGAAACCGAGGGCGTTCTGTTTACCGTTACCTTCAAGATCCTGGCCTACGGCGAGCATACCGTCAGCCTGGAGATCGATAGCTTCGGCCGTGATGATCAGACCACCTTCGATGTGAAGACGGTTGATGGTGTTATCACCGCCCAGGAGCCTCATGTCTGTGTCTTCGGT
>JAEIGA010013617.1_pt1 | contig 12380 bp, 8 predicted proteins | sample 9270691 | NCBI WGS metagenome assembly JAEIGA01 (sample SAMN17057246, study PRJNA624740) | gut metagenome | biome: biome; isolation source: fecal sample | host: Bos grunniens | place: China: Xizang | collected 2019
CAACTTGTGCAAATACTGACCAAACTGCAACCCATAAATTACTATCTAATCCTAGTAATGTTACAAAGAAAAACATTATTACCATTTCCATTCCCACAGTAACAAGTCTGGCAGTAACAAAAGATACTGCTTCTTTTAAAATTTTATCCGATTCACTTTTAAAAACTAAAACTCTATTCGTAAAATAAGCAAATACACATGCAACAATCCAAGATATTATTACAGCTGTTTGTAATTCAAATTCATTTGACGCATCTAAAATTGTAAATAATAGTAAAAATTTTACTCCCAAATTAATAAATGTTGCCAAAGCTCCAAAAACCAAATATCTCATTCCTTCTAAATGATTTCTGTAAATATCAGCAATTGCTTTTAATTTAATTTTATCTAAAATGTTTAAAAAGAAATTTTCTATTGCTTCCAAAATTTTCATTGTTTTTGTTTTTTCTTCGTTCTCCATTTTTCATCCTTCCAAATCAATCTATATTAATATCGTAATTACAAGTCTTTCTTGTAAAATTAACATTATAATATGGATCATAATCAATATATTTTTTCCATTTTGATTTAAAATTCTCTGATTCTTGATTAAATCTTTTTTCTTGTTCTTCGGTATATTCATATCCTCTTGATTTAGATTCATAATGCATCAATTCACAGTATGGATTATAAATATTTCTATATCCTTTTTCTAAAAGTTTCAAACAAAAATCAACATCGTTAAATGCAACTTTAAATTTCTCTTCATCCATAAATCCAACTTCTTCATACAATTCTCTTTTACAAAGCAAACATGCTCCGGTTACTGCTGCAACATTTCGTGTAGCCGCTTCTCTTCCGAAATATGCGTGTTTTCCATATGGTAGATTTACTAATTGATTTCCTGCAATTCCAGAAAGTCCAATTATTATTCCTGCATGTTGAATCGTTTTATCTCCATAATAAAGTCTAGCACCAACAGCTCCAATTTCTTTATTTTGAGCATAACCAATCATATTTTCAAGCCAATCAGAATTTAAAACTTTAGTATCATTGTTTAATTGAAGAACAAATTCTCCATCAACATTTCTTACACCAAAATTGATTATAGCAGAATAATTAAACTCTTTTATTCCCGAATTAATAATTCTTACTTTTTCATTTTTAGAAATTTCATCATAATATTCTAATGTTTCTTTTTTCTCACTATTATTTTCTATAACAATAATTTCATAATTTTCATAATTTGTTATTTTTAATATTGAATCAATACATGTTTTCAATAAATTTATATTGTCTCTATTAGGAATTAAAATTGAAACTTTAGGATTACCTTTTATTTCATATTTTATTTTATAAATTCCAGGAATATCTTGTCCGTCTTCTACAAGTGCTTTCTTACCCATTCTTTTAAGATGAGCGTCCACTGCCTTTAATCCTGCTTCATAAGCATAAGGTTTGGCATCAGCAACATTAGCAGTAGAACTTTTATGTACTCTCCAATGATAAAGAATTTTTGAAATATGTATAATTTTCTTTGCTTCATTTGTTGCTCTTAAAACAAAATCAAAATCTTGAGCTCCATTAAATTCTGAATTTAATTTACCGACTTTATCTATCAATTCTTTTTTTACTACAACAAAATGAGTAATATAATTATTACAAGCTAAAGTTTCTGGTGAATAATCCGGTTTAAAATATGGTTCAAATCTTTCATAATTTTCATCAATTTTATCTTCATCTGAATAAATAAAATCAACGTTTTCGTTTTCATTTATCACTTTTATCACTTCAAACAGAGCATCTTGAGATAACAAATCATCATGATCTAAAAACCCAACATATTCGCCAGTTGCCATATCGATAGCTATATTGGTATTTTCTGAAATTCCCTTGTTTTCATTCAAAAATTTATATTTAATTTTCTCATTTTTTTGATAATACTGTTTTAGAGTTTCATTTTGTATTTCACTACCATCAGCTAGACAAAGTTCCCAATTTGTGTATGTTTGATTTTCTAAAGATTCTATAAGTTCTTTAAAGAATTTCTCATCAGTATTATACATAGGAACAACTATACTAATTTTAGGAGAAAAATTAAATTTATGATCCTTTTGTTTTTCTATTTCTTGCTCACTTAATTTATTATTTTCCATCCATATTTCATATTGCTCTTGATTTGTTTTCCTATTTTCTTTTATATGAAAAATTCTTTTAAAAACTTTTTTTAAAACTTCAAAAAAACCATATCTTCTAAAATAATATTTAACTTTATTCAAATTATTTTTTATATCCATTATCATCACTTTCATTAATTATTGTGTGTATTTTTTATTTACACACAATAATTTTATATATTTAAAACACTATTTATTTTCTTCTTCTCTTAATTATCGCTTCTTCACCATAATAATTAACTTTTATATTTTTCATATGATACACTTCTGTATCTAAACTTAAGTTAACATTATAATATGGATCTCCAGAATCTAAAATTTCTCCCCATTTTTGTTCAAATCTAGAAATTTCACCTTGGAATCTTTTGATTTTTTCTGGTGAATCTTCTTGTCCTCTCGATTTAGATTCAAAGTGCCAAAATTCAACAAATGGATTAAATACAATCAAGTATCCTTTTTCTCTTATTTTTAAACAAAAATCAACATCATTAAATGCAACAGCCAAAGTTTCATCCATCCAATCAACTTCTTCATAAATTCTCGTTTTAGCCATCAAACAAGCTCCTGTTACTGCGCTTAAATTTTCAATCATTGATTCTTTTGCAAAATATCCATGGCCATCTTTTGGAATACTCTTAAATCTATTTCCGGCAATTCCTCCTATACCTACAATTATGCCAGCATGTTGGATAGTTTCATCTGGGAAATATAATTTTACACCTACAGCTCCAACATCTTCTCTTTGACAGAATCCAACCATTAATTCAAGCCAATTTGGTGTCATAAGTTCTGTATCATTATTTAATTGTATTGAGTATTCTCCTGTAGCATATTTAACTCCAAAATTAATTATTGCAGAATAGTTAAAGCCTGGTTTAACTTCTCGTCTGTTTTGATTTGTAAATTCCAAACTACATTCTTCATCAGATAAGATTTCTTTTCCTGTATTATAGTTTACAACTCTAACTTTTTCGTTTTTTATTATTTCTTTATAATATTCATATATTTCATCTGAAGTACTATTGTTTTCTACTACTATAATCTCATAATTTTCATATGTTGTTTTATCTAACACTGAATCTACACAAACTTTTAAAATATCTTTTCCATCTTTATTTGGGATAATAATAGAAACTTTAGGATTTCCTATCACTTTATAATCTACTCTATATATTCCATCTATGCAACCTTCTGAAACAGTACCTTCTAAACCAACTCTTTTTAAATGATCTTCTATCGCTTTTTTTCCCGCTTCAAACGCATAATTTTTGGCATTACTATTTAATTTAGCGGTTGATTCACTATGCACTCTCCAATGATATAAAATTTTTGGAATATGAGTTATATTTTCTGGTTTTGCTATTTCTGACATTCTTAAGAAAATATCATAATCTTGTGCACCATCATAATCTGCTCTAAAACCTTCTAATTTATCCATCAATTCTTTTGTAAATATACTAAAATGACAGATATAGTTTTGACATCTTAAAGTATCTGGCGCAAAATCCGGTTTAAAATATGCATCATATCTATTATCATTTTCATCAATTTTATCTTCGTCTGAATATAAAAATTCAGAATTTGGATATTTATTAATAGCATATACAACTTCATATAAAGCATAATCAGCTAGAATATCGTCATGATCTAAAAGTGCTATATATTCACCAGTAGCCATTTCAATTGCCGCATTTGTATTTCCAGAAATCCCTTTATTTTCATTTAAAAATTTATATTTTATTCTTTCATCTTTTTCAATATATTTTTTTAAGTTCTCGTTTTCTTTTGGACTTCCATCAGCCAAACATAGTTCCCAATTTGTATATGTTTGGTTTATCATACAATTAACCAAATCTTTAAAGAATTTTTCTTTAGTATTATACATTGGAACTATAACACTAATTTTTGGTTCTATTTTGAATTTCACATTCATTTGTTTCTTTAAATCTGCATCTTTAGGTTCATTATATTTTATCCATCCACCATAATCACCATATTGCAAATCTTTTTCGCCTTTTAAGGTTCTTATAATTTTTCTTAAAACTGTTTTTATACATTTTTTTACAGTTTTTATAAAACCATATTTTCCAATATAAAATTTTATTTGATTAATTCTATGTTTAATTATATTCATCATTTTCTCCTATTTATTTTTTCTTAAAGCATTTGAAATTGTTCTTATTGGTTTTGTTATTTTCCATGATAAAGAATTTGAAATTGCCCTTAATTGATTTGCGTAATCTTCTAACCCTTCATCTTTTTCTTTTATCAATTTATTTAAATCTTCAATCCCATTTCTATATTCATTCACTAAATTTTCTAAGTTTTTAATATGTTCATTTGCAGCATCTATTTGAGCTTCATAACTTGCAACAAAGTTTTTAGAGCCACCTAAAGTTTTTGTTGAATTTCTGTGTAATTCCCACATTCCCTCATCAACAATATTTCCCTGAAGTATTGTTTCTAATCTTTCAAAATATTCCAAATATTCTTCTAATTCTAACTTTTTATAGATTTCATTTATGTCAGTACGCTTTTTAAGCTCTGTAAAATAGAAAATTGCTCTATACAAAATAAATTCTACCGGTACATTTTCTTCATACCACTCTTGATCATACGCAAAAATTTTATTTCCTTTTACTAAACAGTTTTGAAAAATCAAATCCAATATCCCGTTTTTTGAAAAATGCAATTTTTGCTTTAATTCTTGTGATATTTCAACATTATGTTTTTCAAAAACTGTATTTTTCATATCAACGTTATCTTTATCATTTAATAATCTATCTAATATATCTATCTTAAATATTTTAATATATTTGATAACTTCTTCTAAACCTTCTGTATAATAAATTCCCATCAAAACTTCATCAAAAGATTTGGCTTCTGGTAAAAATTTACTTATAATCATATCTTTTTCAAATTTGTCTAAACAATCAATTTTGGCATCATCCAAAACTTTTATGTTTCTTGAAATATTTTTTATATGTTCTTTTGCAGATTCATTGTCAGCTGTTTTTTCAACAATATTTTTTCTTATAATAGTTTTTATTCTATGATGTTCTTTTCTAGTAATACCATATCCAACATATTTAATGTCTTGAAATTTTTCTTTTTCTGCAATTTCTATAAAAAAAGAATTTGCAAAAAATGGAAATTGATTTTTATCTTCGCTTAATAATTGTTTATAAGCTTCTCTTTCAGAAAATACTAAAAGTTCTCCTTCTTTACAATATGTTAAATCTCTTGCATCAATACTGTCATTTGTTGGTAAATATTCGTCAGTAAAAATAACATTTGCTGTTTTATAATCAGGAAGCGGATAATAAAATTTATACTTTAATTTTAGGTTATCCAAAATAGATTTTATTTTTGCAATCCCTAATATATTTTCTTTTTTACTTACAATGTTTCCAAATATTTCAGAATTTTCTGACTCTTTTTCACCAGTCCAATACTTCATTCCGAATTTATTTTTCATTGCTATTAATATTTTTCCATCTCTTGTCAAACAACTTTTAGCAAATTCAATTAATTTAATTATTTCTAATTCAGTAGAAACAGTTTCAAAGTTTCCAATTAAAGTAACATAATCAAAATTTGCTTTCATTTCAAATTCATCAATCTTTTCAATTACAACAACATTATTTGTTTTTCTTAAAAGTTCATTATGAATTTCCTCATCTTCTCCAATTTGAAGAACTGTATCTTTGTTTTCTATTGGATACCAACTTATAATATTTTTTTTGAATTTTAATAAATCAACTTCCATAATAAAATTCCTTTATTTTTATTTTTTCATTTTTTCTACTCTTATATCAGAGTCTAATCTTACCATTCCAACTGTATTTTTCGTTGTTATTATTTCTATTAAAAGTGCATCATATTTTCTAGACAAAGCTTCTAGCTCACCACTTAAATTATATCTTGTACAACTAAATGATAATGTATATTTTCCTGGTGCTACCGGTACATTTTGGGTAAATTGTACTACTGCAATATCGCCTTTTGAAAAATATCCTGTAATAACTTTTTCAATATTTGTATTTGTTCCAGCTACATCCTTTCCTGAAAAATCTTTTATTGTAACTGTAAAAATCGGATCTTTTACTTCTTCATAAAACTTAACTTTTGATTTAAATATTATTTCATCTCCATTATCAAAAGTACTTACTAAATTTCCTTCTTTATCAAATACTCCATAATCTATAACTTCAGCTTCTTTATTTCCATATTCAATCATATTTGGATTTTGATTCATTTTATCTTTCCAAAAATTTGATGGTGCAACTTTAGGTCCACCTAATTTTTCATTTATTTCTGCAACTTTTGCTGAAATTTCTGTTTGTCTTTCTGGTCTTATAGCTGTTTTCACGTTTGCATTTTCTTCATTTTCATCAGGATTAATTCCTACAATAATTTTTTTGTATCTATTTACTCCATCTTTAACAGTTCCATCAAAGGTCTTCTTTCCATTTTCTAGAATAATTGCTCTATTGCAATTTGTTAAAACATCATTAATATTATGAGTTACAAAAATAATTGTTTTACCATTATTTTTAAATTGTTCAAATTTTTTGAAGCATTTTAATTGGAAAGCCATATCGCCAACAGATAAAACTTCATCAACAATTAAAATATCTGGATCAACATTTATTGCGCAAGCAAAAGCTAAACGAGCAAACATACCAGAAGAATATGTTTTTACTGGTTGAGATAAGTGATCTCCTATATCAGCAAAATCTATAATTTCTTGTTCTTTTTCTTTTATTTCTTTATCAGTAAGTCCCATAACTTGTCCATGTTGATATATATTTTCATATCCTGTAAGTTCTGGGTTAAATGCCGCTCCTAATTCTAAAAGTGAACTTATTTTTCCATTTACTTCTAAAGTACCTGATGTAGGACTTACAACCCCTGTTATCATTTTCAACAAAGTTGATTTACCAGCACCATTTTTACCTAAAATTCCTAATACTTCACCTTTTCTAATTTCTAAATCAAGATTATCCATTGCTTTAAATGTAGTATGCTTTTTATATCTTGGAAGTACTGCTTCTAATAATCTGTCTTTTTTATTTGAATACATTTTATATTCTTTTACTAAACTAGAAATTTTTATTACTGTATCGCTCATTGCATTTCCTTTCAAATTACTTTTTAAATTTATATAATATTCTTGTAAACATTGGTAAATTTAAAACTGCAAAATTTTGTAAACTATAACTAAATCCCTCGTATTTATAAAGTTTTATAAATAATCCCCAACCTTTAAAGTTTATATTTTTCTTTTTCTCTAACATTTCATAATATTCTAAAGCTTTTCTACTTAATTTTCTTACTTCTTCTGATTTGAATTTTTCTTCGTTTTCAATAAACACTTTGAAATGTTCTTTTTTTACTTCAATAAATAATTTTCTTATTTCATCAATTGATTCTAACTCATCTGATTTTTTCTTTGAACCAACTTTATTGTTTTTATGTTGTCTGTATTTTATTAATGGTTCTTCTATATAAGCTATTTTTCCATTTTGACTTATTATTAAAGAAATCCAATAATCGTGTAATACATATTTACTTGTATTTGGAAGTGGTAAGAAACTGTTTATTAATTCTTTTTTTGAAATTATTGTACAGCCGGTCACAAAATTATTTAAATATAAACTTTCGAAATTATTATATTTTTTTATTTTGTTATAAATTCCTTTTAATTTCCAATAAGATTCATAAGTTACATTTAAATTTTCATCAACAACTTCTAAATCAGAATAAACTAAATCGTATCCTTCATTAATTTTATTTAAAGATTTTTCTATTTTGTTATCTTTCCAAATATCATCTTGATCAGAAAACATATAATATTTCGCTTCAACTTTTTTTAGTAAAAATTCAAAGTTTTTTACCACACCAAGATTATTTTCTTGAAAATACACTTCTACTCTTGAATCTTTATTTTTATATTCTTCTAAAATTTTTCTTGTTGAATCTTTTGATCCATCATCTGAAATTAATAATCTAAACTCTCTGTGAGTTTGATTTAAAATACTATCTATCTGTTCTCTTATGTATTTTTCTCCGTTATATGTTGCTAACAATATATCAACTTTTTCCATCTTTTTACCTTTCATTTACAAAACATCTGCAAAATCTTTTTTAGTCTTTTTAAATACAGCATTTCCCCATATAAAAATAATTAATGTTATTCCCCAAAACACTGCTGTAAACACAAAGTTTTGCTCAGTAATTATTTGTGAATTTTCCATAAATGCTTGTCTAAAACCTTCAACCAAATATGTGAATGGACTACATTTAAATACATTTATAAGTATTGGATGGCTTGCCATCATATCTAAATTCCAAATTATAGGTGTAAACCACATACATAGTTGAATTAATATATTTAACAATTGTGCAAAATCAGGAACAATTGTTGTTAAAGCTGATGTAAATCTTGTTAATGCAATTATAAAGCATATTGCACAAACTAATATATATAATACATTTAAAAAGTTTGGCACATATCCAAATATTGAAGATACTACAACAGCTATACACATTAAAAATATCCCTATAAAGCTAGATGAGGTTAATGATATTACTGGTATAATATCTACTGGAAAAACAACTTTCTTTACTAAATAACTATAATTTCTTATTGAGTTACTAGCAGTAAGTATTGCATCACTACAATACATCCACATTGACATTCCAGGCAAAAACCACACTACATAAGGATATTCTCCACTACTTCCTGTTTTTAATATATATTGAAATACAATTACATAAGTTAGCATAAATATAAATGGTTGAGCAAATCCCCAAATTGTTCCAAGACTTGTGTTTGCAAATCTATTTCTAAAGTCATTTCTACCAAGTTTCATTGCAATTTTTCTATTTTTATAAAGTGTTTTAAAAAATTCCATATTTCTTCCTTTTTTACCAAATAAATTTCCAAGTAATTATATCATTTAGCATCTTAAATATCAACTTTTTTGTGTGTTCTTTATGTGAATTTTTAAGACAAAAAAAGACTTTATCACACGTGATAAAGTCTCAAAAATTACATATTATTTTTCTCATAATTCCAAGAATCTCTACATATATCTTCTAATGTTTTTTCTGTCTTCCACTCAAGTTCATTTAATGCTTTTGTGGGATCAGCATAGTATTCTGGTAAATCTCCTGCTCTTCTTCCAACAATCTTGTAATTTACTTTTATATTATTTACTTTTTCAAAAGTAGTTACAAGCTCCATAACGCTAACACCTTTTCCAGAACCAAGATTATATACACTTAACCCCTTTTTCATTTTATCAAGAGCCGCAGTATGACCTTTAGCCAAATCAACAACATGAATATAATCTCTTACACCAGTTCCGTCTATGGTTGGATAATCATTTCCAAATATACTTAATATTTCTAATTTTCCTGCTGCAACTTTCATTACATAAGGCATTAAATTGTTTGGAATACCATTTGGTTCTTCACCAATTAATCCAGATTCATGCGCTCCAACTGGATTAAAATATCTTAAAATTGAAATATCCCAAGAATTATCTGAAGCATACAAATCTTCAAGCATTTTCTCAATCATTGCTTTTGTTGTTCCATAAGGATTTGTAGTTTCTCCTCTTCCCATTTCTTCAACATATTTTGGATTACCTGGATCTCCATATACTGTTGCAGAAGAACTAAACACTAATTTTTTCACATTATGTTTTTGCATTACTTCTAACAAATTTATAGTAGATTGTAAATTGTTAGAATAATACATTAAAGGTTTTTTTACTGATTCTCCAACAGCTTTATATCCAGCAAAATGAATTACTGCATCAATTTCGTTTTCTTTAAATATTTCTTCTAATTTTTCTTTTTCAAGCAAATCATATTTATATAACTTTGATCTTTTTCCAGTTATTTTTTCCAATTTTTCAATTACTTCTTCTTTACTGTTATATAAATTATCTACAATTATAATCTCATAATTTTGTTTTATTAATTCTACACATGTATGTGAACCTATAAAACCTAATCCACCTGTTACCAATACTTTCATTTTACATCCCAACTTTCTCTTCAAAATCGATTCGATATAATATATATTTTTCGTTTTCGCATATTATTCTAAATCCATATTCAGTAAGAGGATTCTCTACATCTACTGAATTTTTGTTCATAATTATATAATTACATTTTTGTTTTACTGCTTCATTATATATTTTCTCTGAATCTCCTTCATTAGCTAAGGTTAATAGTGAGTTTTTAGCATATGTTGTACTTACACTTCTTATTTGAGCTAATTTTATTGTTCCATCAAATTGCCTTGTATATATTGAAACTTCTTCCGGTCCAGCCACTTTTTTATACTCATTTTCATCTTTTGCCAAATTAAATATCATTTCCAATAACAAATCTGGAATTTTATAATAATTATCTACTTTTGCAAAATTTTCTTTATTATAAACAAAAGATCCATTTAATGAAATAACAACCGCACAAATAATAAATGCCACAACTTTTTCCCATGATTTTTCTGCCATAAATATAAATTCCGTAAACATAAACGCTATAGAATATCCTATTGGTAAAAGCCAATACACTCTCCAATGAACACCTCTGTCAACTATCATCGTCCATATTTTTGAAAATATTGGATTAAAATTAATAATCAATATTATCAAAGAAAAAACTGAAAAAATGGCTACAATATCAGCCTTATCTTTTTTGCATGTAACCCACACAAATACAATTGATACCATAAACATTACTAAATAATATGAAGTTCCTCCAGCTCTTTGATACGATACTTCTATTAATTCTAAATTTTTCTCTTCACTTGCTCCATCAAGAATCTCATCTATTTTTTCAGAAATCGTTAGTTCTTCGTTATTAATTGCAGAATTTTTTACAATTGGATTATCTAATTCCAAATATACCAATCCAATAATTATGCATGGAATACAACAAATTAATAAACTAATTACATATATCATTTTTCTATCTTTTATTGTATATATTAGAATCAACACTAATGTTGTTATAACTGGTAATATCAAAGCCATTGATGATAATGTTATTGATCCTCCTAATGCTAACAATAATATAATCCATCCAAATTTACTATTTTCTTTTCCGATATATTCCATAAATACATACCAAATAAACGGTAATGTAATATTTGCCAAAATAGATTTTCCTTGCCAAACTCTATATAACAACCTTACAAAATTAGTATACCTTGAATAGTTCCCAAACATAAAAAGTATCGCAAGTACATTTAGAAACACCAATGTCTTTTTTTGATCATTTTTAAATAAAGTTAATCCCAATATATAATAAAATGCATATGCCATTATAACAAATATAACAGGGAAAATTGTATGGGCCATAATAGTCGGATGAATAATAGAAAGTTCAGATATTACTGCTGTAAAATGCGGAAATTGTGATAGAACAGTTCTAGTCGGAAATTTTTCATATTCATTTCCAGCATCATCATAAACAAACAACGAATCTGTATCTATAGCAATCGATGCTTTAGCAACAAAATTAGAATCATCAAAATCTTCATGCATATATTTAAACGGAACATAACATTGAATTGTAAGTAATATCAAGAATATTACTGTTAATATTTTAGGTAATCCTTTTATTTCTTCTATATTTTGTTTTATAATATTTTTCCAATTATGTCTGTTTAAAACTCCTGAAAGAACAGCCAATAATATTGTTCCTATCATCCAACTATTTTTTAACATTGTAAAAGAACATTTCGCAAATGTCATAGGTATAGATAGAATTTCAAAAAATAATAATTCTATAAATAAACCTAAAATCAATGCTAAGCAAATATTTTTATTTTTCTTCTTATCTAATATAAGTACTCCAAGTCCTAATATTATAGGTATTACAAACATCCAAAACACACTTAATATTATTGTTTTTATCATCTTTAGTCTCCAATCAATATTTTTTTAAATTTTATCATTATATACTATTTTTTTCAACATAAATTATTCCTATTTTCTTATCGAACAAAAAACTCTACCATTTCGGTAGAGTTTTTTTATTTGATCTTATTTCATTAAATATTCTGGATGTGCTAAATACCAATCTATAGTTTTAACAATTCCATCTTTAAACATTGTTTTTGGTTCCCAACCAAATTCTTCTTTTAATTTTGTAGGATCGATTGCATATCTGTAATCATGTCCTTTTCTATCTTCA
>JAEIGA010013618.1_pt1 | contig 12379 bp, 6 predicted proteins | sample 9270691 | NCBI WGS metagenome assembly JAEIGA01 (sample SAMN17057246, study PRJNA624740) | gut metagenome | biome: biome; isolation source: fecal sample | host: Bos grunniens | place: China: Xizang | collected 2019
AAAGCCGACGTATGACCCGTTTATCCAGAGATAGTAGAACGACTCTACGCCCTCGAAACGGACGAAAACCTCATCTCCGAGCCATTCGGCGGGAATGTCGAAATCGCGGCGGTAGCTGCCGACGGGGTTGTCCTGGTTGCTGAAAGTCCAGTCTTTAGGAATGTCGTTGCCGATTACGTAAGGCGGGCAGTTGCTGTTCGCCGGGCGTCCGGGCGTGAACGTGTAGGGCGTGTTGACATAGACCGGAACGCCGAAATATTCGCCCGACCTGCGGATTCCGCTCGCCTGCCACGAACACGGCACGGTCACTTTCGGCCACGACGAAACATCGTATCCGGGCTTCTCGAAACCGACGGGACGCTCCGACGGCCGTCTCGCCCAGTTGAAGCTCCAAGCCTCGACACCCGAAAGATCAAGTGCGTCCGGCGGCGCTCTCAAAGTTGAGGCCGGCTCTTTGCCGAGCGACAGCCGCGAAGGATCCTGCCATTCACCTCCGTCAGGAGCGGTGATCAAAGCGGATAAAAGCAATACATGAAGCATCATCTTGAAATTCTCCTTTACTTCTTTACCGACAACGTCTCCCGGAACGCGAAGCGCAACGCGACCGGGTCGTAGAACCGTGCCGCGTGCGCCACCGTTACCGTGTCCGGCGCCGTGCGTCTGAACGCGACCGGCGACCATTTCCCGTCTTTTCCGAGGGCTTCGACCGCTTTCGGTTCGCGGCAAAGTCTAAAAGGCATATCGTCGAGCGGATCTTCCGAAAGCATCGTCACCATGACGATCTCGCGCTTATCCTTGAGAATGCCGTGGCGCACGAACGCCGGCTGGTCGACCTCGAGCGACATTTCCAACTTTCCGCCAAGCAGCCGGTCGACCGCCGCCTTGAACTTTTCCCGCTGAACGGTGGAATATCTGACATAGTACGGACTGGAGGGCGAAACCTCGGAAACGTAAGTATGCTCCCCGCGCTCCGGGAAGGCTTCGCCGCATTTCGGATCCAGAATCAGGGGATTTTTCACCAGCTCTTCGCGTTCGGCCTTCGAGAGCATGATCGCCTCACCCCGGGAAACCGCGAAAACTCCGCCCTCCCCCGGACGGGCAAAACGTATCGGCATGGCGTACGGCGAAAGAATCATCATCGAATACTCGTACCAGGGGTCGATGCCCCCTTCGCGCGTGACCGGCGCCAGCCGAAGATCAGGATCGAAAACCACCCCGGCGACACCCTGCCATTCGACGCCTTCGCGGGCGATTCTCAAAAGCTCAAGCCTAAAACCTTCCCACGCTTTATATATCCTCTCGTACCGGCTCTGGCTGTCGACGAAGCTCACATGCCTGAAATCACTCATCCAGAGTTTAACGCCTCCGATTCCGGAAAGCGCATTGTTGACTAAAGAGGCGTTGAACCTCACCGCCGGAGTGCTCATCGCGTTCTGCGGAAAAGTGTCCCCTTCGCACATGAGATCGTCTATAGGCTCGACAAGCGCGCGCATCCGCTCCGCCACCGCGACGGAATGCACGATCGTGTACGGCTCCTGCGGACCGTAGACGGCGTTGGCGAAGCGCACAAAAGGTTTGGTGCCGGGGCCGGCAAGGGCGAGCGCGGTACGCTTAAGTCCTCCGACCATGCTCCCTCCTGAGCAGATTCCGCACCGAAGCGAAGGGTCGACTTCGTCGATCGTCCGGCGGATATCCTTGGCGAAATCCTCGAACACGTCGTATATCGCGTCGGTCGCTTTGATGTACTCGGCGTCCCGGACATTTCTCTCGCAGAGAATCCTCTTAAGTTCATCCTTATCGATCCGCCGCCCGAGCGCCTTGGAGACGTGATTAAGGTGCAGCGGGCAGCAGCATTCATTCTTGCGCGTGGAGAAATCGTCATCGATAAAGATGAACGCCGGCTTCTCTAGCGCCATCGCCCGGATTGCCCTTAGCATGTAGGCGCGGAAATTGGCGTCGAGCGGACACGAACGCTGCGAAGTTTTACCGTTCAGAAACTCGGAAAGCTGCCAGCCTTCGGGCAACGTCGCCGCGCCGCTGCCGATCATCCCGCCGAGCGAACTCTGAATGAGAAACCCCAGCCGCACGCCCTTGTCGACCTTGGAACGGATCGCACGCCATGTCTCAATGTTGTTCGTGATGACCGCGTCGAGTTCCGGGCGTACCTGGAACTTCATCGACGGAGCGAAGGCGTCGAGCCCGAGCTCACGGTGCTGGCGGTTGATCTCGGAGGCGATAAAATCGACGCGGTCAGGATTTCCGCTGGTGATGTTGATCGCGTGAAAGGCAGTCGACGCGGCGAGGATAAGCGCACAGAAACTCATATTAGACCTTCAGATAGATTTTGCGTTTATGGAGAAAATAAAGGAACGCCCAGCAGATGGCGATGTAGCCGAGTTGAAGAACGACGGCGTCCCAGCCGGCCGGAAAGAAAGTCGATACCCACTTGAAAAGAATTTCCTTCGTCTGCCGCACGCCGACGATCGTCTGCACAAGATAGATGGTTATCGCGTTAAGCCCTATCACCCTGAAGAAAACAGGATTGCGCCACCAGCCCTTAACATCTATCAGAAAATAGCATACGGCGAAAAGTGCCAGCGAATAACCGGCCGAAACGAGAACGTAAGACGTCGACCACAGCTTCTTGATGATCGGGAAAGAATACTGCCCGAATCCGTATGCGACGAAAAGCCCTGCAAGCGCCAGCGCCGCGGCTACGAAAATCATCACCGCGCTCTTGCGTTCCCCGCAAGCCGACGAGCCGCGCACATACTCGCCGGTGAAAATGCCGAGCATCGCCGTAACGGCGGCGGGAACGGTCGAAATGACGCCCTGCGCCGATATGACGCCGGGATGGGTAAGGCGGCCCGGCAGCAGCACGCGATCGACCCAACCCGCGAAGCACCCTTCCATCGTCAGATTCCCGGCGGCGGGATTGTCGGGCGCACCGACAAAAAGACACAGCGCCCAGTACCCGGCGAGAATCGACGCGCAGAGATACAGCCGCAGACGGACGGAAGGCGTCAGCACGGCGACGGTCGCCGCCGCCGCCCATGAAAGGCCGATTCTCGCAAGCACCGACCCCCAGACCGTATCGGCCGGGCCTTTATATAAAATCGCATTGTAGACGAGCCCGAGCGAGACGAGAACGGCAGCGCGCTTCCAGATTTTAAGAATCGTCCTGAATGTCGGTACGCCGCGCGCGCGCTGCTTGGCGAGCGAATACGGAAATGAAATGCCGGCGATGAAGATGAACGTCGGGAATACGAAATCGATAAAATGAAGCCCTTCCCATTCGGGATGAAGCATCTGCGCGGCGAGCGCCGTTTCCGCACCGAAACCGAACGCGGCGCAAACGACGATTACGAGTTTTGAAAGCCCCGTTATCCAGAGCATGTCGAATCCTCGCGCTACATCCAGCGAAACCAGGCGATCATCGTTACTTTTCATTAAGCTTCTCCCTCGAAACAATCGCAGGCATTAACGGATCGGATGCGTCAACAATCACCTTTTCACGCGCGGAGCGGTCGATCACCGTCAGACGACCGCCTTCCGATTCGACGGATGAAGCGACGAGAGGGCTGCGCCCGCCGGCGGCCGCCGGCAATTCCGAGACGTAGCGCCCGTCCTTCCGGATGAAAAGCCCGCCCTCGCCGAACGCGACCGCCTCATAGCCGCCGGGAAGCGGAGCCGACCCGCGCTCGACCGCACCGAAATTGAGCGCGAAACGCGGCGACGGCGGCGGACCTTTGGTGTCGCCGCCGGACAAGAGATAAACATCCAACGATGAATGCGACAGCGCATAGAGCCGCCCGTCGGCTATGGTGAAGCCGTCATACGGCGGATTGCCTCCGCGGCTGCGGCGGAAAACGCGGCGAAGAACCGGGCGCCGCGGATCGGCAACGTCAAGTTCCTTCACGCCCTCGGCAGAATCGGTAAAATACACGAACTCTCCATGCCTGCGGATGCGGTAGACCGCGCCGGAAACAAGGCCGGAAAGACGGCCAATCGGCGAGAGCGTACGAGCATCGACGAGCGATATCCCTTCTGTTCCCGCGAGATAGAGAATCCTAAAGCCGCCTGCCGCCGCCAGAATTTCGCAGGAAACCGACGTGGGAACCGTGTTGGAAGCTTCGGCGCAAAGCCCCTCTCTGCCGATACGGTAGCGGATGCAGGTCGACACCGGCGGAACATATCCGAGAAAAGCGTTGGGGCTGTGCATACGTCTTTCGGACTTCTCGTTGACAATCGCCCAAAGGTTATCGCCCTTGATGGCCACCCCCGTGACATGATATTTTGCGTCAAAAACGATCCGTGCACGCTCACGCGGCGACTCCGGACTGGAAACATCAAGTACCCGCAGACGGTCAGATTGCGCCAGTGCGATCAGATCGCCGTCCTTCGACCAGTTGCAGACAGGCTTTTCGCGCTCGCCGAGCGCCTCCATTGTGCCGTCAGAGCCGATGCGCACGACCGCGTCGTCGGCGAGCAGATAACCGCCGCCGAGCGGGGCAATGTCGCCGACCGTCTGCATCAGCATCGTAAAGTTCTGCGTACCTTTGGCCGGAGGTTTACGGAAAATCGCCTGTCTGCCGAAGTCGACAACTCCGCTTTTGGCAAGATCAAGCGTCCAGACGCCGGTCGTTTTCGGAGTCGCCGCGCTCACGTACGCGGTCTTACCGATAACGGCGAGCGTCGAGAGCGAATGGAGCAGAAAGCGTTCCGACAGTAGCTCCCGGCCCGACTCCGAGACACGTTCGCTTTTGAACGACGAACGGACGCTGTCGTAGCTAAATACAATGTCGCCTACCTTAACCGGCTTAGTCGAAGTTGTTTTGCGTGGTCGCTCGCCCGTCTTCTCTTCGCGCAGGAAAACCGCCGGACGCGACGGATCGGCAACGTCATAAACCCTGACGCCTCTCTTTGAAACGAACTTAAGTTCATTTCCATCGCGCCTGATCGCGTCGGCGGAATGGACGGGCCAGTCGTAATCCATCAGCTCCTCGAGTACGGGCCGCGCGGGATCGGCAAGATTGACCCGTGCTACGCCGTACCAGAGCGGCTGATAGACGCGCTCGCCCACGAGAATGGGATCGGACGTCGAATACCCGCGGGCGGGCAGATCCGCCGCAAAGCGCATATTCGCCGGATCCGACACATCGAAAACGACGGCTCCCTTCTCCCGCGTCCACGCGGAAACGGCAACGAGAACACGCCCGTCGACCGCGAACGACGTGCAGCCGGAACCGGGGAATGACAGCGTCTTTTCGGGAAAGACCGAAGGCGGATCGACGATCATCGAACAGCCGAGAATCTTTTCCCTTAAATCCTGAAGATTGTAGTAATAGCCGTTGGAAAGTTCGTAGGCGTTGCGCGAATCGCGGCAGAGCTCCTTCATCGCCGCTTTCGCCGTTTTTATTTCGCGCGCGGCGAAGTGGCGCATCTGCCCGACATCCCCGGCGTTTCGCGCCACGACGAACCGCGCCTGATCGGCGGCGGAATGGAAGTGAAGCGCAGCGAGACCGTCAAAGCCGGCGGCGACCTTTTCCATCGCCGATATCCAAGCGTTCGTCGGAATATTCCCGACCCATCTTGCGAGATTGTCGTAAGGTATCCCCGTCATCGTCGCGAGCTTCCCGGTGTCGACCGGATAAAGGGGATTGCCCGGCCCCATGTGCTGGTTGCCGCAGTAGAGCGTTCCGCCGTTGTAAGGATAGGCGCGAAACGCCTCGGACGCGCGATCGCCAGGAAGTTTTTCCGACGGCCCGGGCGGACATTTCGGCCAGTCACAGAAGATGCGCAGATTTTCGCTCGGATAATTTCCGCACGACCACGAAAGCATCACGCCGTCGACATCCGTCGCCGCTATGCGCGCGGCATGCTCGCTGACGAGCGACGGCACAGGGATACAAGGCACCGACGAGAACTCCCATGAAGCGCCCGGCTGCACCTTGGCGACAACTTTTAGCCCCGCCGCTTTAGCCGCCGCGTATTCCCTGCGCGCGCGGTCGGAAGGCCCGATGCGCGAAATCGCGTATTCGCGCACTTCGTTCGTTACTCCGCCGGTCACGGTCTGAAGCCCCTTTTCGCTCATCGCGAGAAACGCATCGCCCTTGGGAAGACGGGGAATCGCGCGCATAGCCTCGTCTTCGTTCCAGCCCCAGTCCCAGCAGACGGCGAGCGCGTCCGGAGAAACGCGGCGCATTCCGCGGCTCATCGCCGAATGAACCTCGGCGAAAATCACCGCCGCGTCGCGATCTCTGCACCGCGGACACTTGCCGCGCTCCGAGCGGCGGGAGGCGCAGTTCGTCCGTGCCTCGGATGCGGTGATAGTGATAAATCCGCCGAGTCCCGGCACGGCGGAAAAGACCGACGCCATGCCGTCTTCAAGATAGCGCCGAACCTCCGCCGTCGACGTGCAAAGGGAGTAGTTTTCGCCCTTTTTATCGGGCATCCCGCGTATGGCCGCGCGCTCGGGCCGCGCCGCGAAAAACTCCGCGCGCTGCTGCTTGGGGTCGTTGAAGAAAAGAAAAACCTTGATCCCGTACTTGGCCGCGCGGGCGACGAGATCGTTCCACTCGGCAAAGCGGCTCGCGGCGTCGAGCCCCAGCTCCGGATACTTCGGATCTTTCGCGACCGAAGCGAAATCGGCGTTAACCCATATCGCGTTGACGCCTATCGCGGCGTTCTTTTCAAGCAGCCCGTCGGACCAATCGCCGTGGTAGGCGCAGTTGAACCGCAGCGAGAAGCGGCGAAAATCCTCTTTGACATGGGACTTTACGCCGGAAAGTTCATCGAGTTCTCGCTTGAACGCGAACGGCCGCCAGGCGTCGTCCGACATCTCGACACCTTCGCGCCCAAGCCGCCAGGCGATCGCGCGGCGGCTCGCGGCCGACTTCGCCGCTTCGTCGGCGTTGAAACGGAGTTCAGGAATCTCCGGGAAAGTTCCGCCGCCGAAATGCCATTTGAGATACTCATCCGCCTCCCCCGAATTGGAGTCGCTTTTCGGATCCGGCGGAGCAAGCTGCAGCCACTGGCTGCGCGGCACAATATTCCAGTTGCGCCGGATAATAGACTTGCGCCCGAGCGTATCCCATTCAGGAGCAATCCGCCCCTGATCGGGAAGCCCCATCTCGGCGGCGATTTTCGTGAGGTCGCCCGAAGTGGCGCCGACGGCCGCCGCGAGTCTCTCCTTCGGAACGATCGTCCAGTTGCGCCAAACGTATGCGCTCATCCGGTCAGGAAACGGCCAGATGAGCGCTGACGATACGGCAATCAAAACGCCGAGCGGCATTATCTATAAAACTCCAGCAAGGCGAACGACCACGTCTGCATTTCAAGATTGAGCGAGCCGTCGGAATTGACCTCAAGCGGAATCTCCGTATGGGTATGCGGAATATCGGTCAGATGGCATACGGTCTTGGCGGGATCGTAGCCGGGCACGACGATGCGCACTTTCTTCGGTCCGACGGTCGCGCCGGTCTCGTGGATGTGATAGCGCGAAACGAACAGCGCGAGCGAGCCGTCTTTGCCCTTCGCGGCGGTGGCGCGGAAATTGATATCGCCGAATGAATCCGGCGTCGTTCCGGAAAACTCCGCTTTCACCTGCGTGCCGCGATCGGCAAGCTTCGACCAGGCGTAGAACGGATAATAGCCCTTCATCGGCCAGAGCGTCACTCTCTCGAACATTCCGTTCATGACGGTATTGACACGAGCGTCATAATACATGAGCATATCCAGCGGCTGAAGCTGGCAGGCGTTCATAACGCTGGCGACAAACGCCGCGCCCTTGAGATTGAGGTCTCCCGATTCAACCCGGAGCGAATACACCCACTGATCGGTCCAGCCTTCGACATAATTCCATTCGTTAAGAATGTTTTCCGCCTCGGGGTAACCGCATTCGTCCATCAACTTACGCGCTTTAAAGCATTTGTTGGCGATATTTATCGAAAGATTGGAATAAATGTGCCACGAGAAGAAATCGACCGGAACATTGTTCTTCTTCATATATGTTAAAAAGCGCCGAGCCCAATCGAATCTGCCGGCGTTTCCGGGCCCTCCGATCTTAAGGTGCGGGAAGCATCCCTTCAAATGCCTGGCGGCCGTCGCGTAGAACTTGAAGAACTCCTCCTCCGGGCCTCCCCAGCAGCGAGGATCTTTTTTCCAGCGTTCATTTCCGCTGTCAAGATCCGGTTCGTTCCAAATCTCCCAATAGATGATGTTCCATTTATAGCCATCCGCCCAGCCTTCGTTGTAGTGACGGATCACATGCTCGCAGATGCGCGCCCATTTCGCGTAATCCTTCGGCGGAAGCACACCGTATTTTTTCGGCCCGTGCTCGATCGTCTGCCCGAGACGGAAGAAGATTCCCGTACCCGCCTTGCGGATCGCGTCGAGATACTTGTCGGTGAAGCAGAAATCGTAACTCGCCGGGTCGTTCTCGTCTGCGTCGAAATCGGGAAAGATCGCCGAAATGTCTACGCAGTGCGCCCCGCCGCTGACACAGTTTATCGAATCGTGAAGCCGGGCATAAGGAATCCTTGCGGCTTTGTAGGCGTTGAAATTCCCGCGCCGCTGATTCCCTGAAACCGGAGGAATCGCGGGCCCGTTGTTAACGGCGTTCATGATTTTGATCTTGCCGATCTCAACGCCGGGATCGACAGTAAGCACAATCGGATCCGGCGCCGGTTTCCTGCGGACGACCTGAAGTTCGGTATCGTTATCCGCCAGAGCGGACAGCCCCGCGAGCACAGTTAAGGCCGCGGCAAGAAACTCATTCATTCGTCCCATAGCATTAATCCTTGCTGAAATAACGTTTTTCGAGATACTCGGCGCGTTTGCGGTTGATCATGATGCGAAGATCCGACCATTCAAGGGCGTACTTCTTGAAGTACTCCGCATAATCGGCAGCCGTCGCCTGGAGACGGATAACTTTCTCCGCCGGAGCATCAAGCTTCGCGAGATAGGGAACGACAACGCTCTTGTAAAACTCCCGGTCTCCGAGATGCTGATCATCCCAAAAACCGGTTTCCGCCCAGTCGAGACGAACCTTCTTATACAGCCCTACCGCCTGACGGCAAACGCCTTCTCTGATTTTCGCCGCTTCAGCATCGGACATCTTGAACACGAGCCTGGGACCGCGGCCGAGTTCATGGGATTTTCCGCCGCCCAGAGAACGCGACCCGTCACCCCAATTGCCGGCGACGACACCGCGCCATACCGACCCGTCTTGAGGAAGCTCTTTGATGAACATCACCCAGGGAAACACCGTATGGAAGACAAAGCAATCATCCTTTACGCAGGCATCGTTCCTGACATGGTCGCGGGAGAGTTTGCGTCCGAGCCACGGCTGTCCCCACTCGATGAGGTTCTTGTCGGCGGGTTCGGCTGCCGACGTAAACGTCTGATACCATTCGGTCTCTTCGCCGGGCATAAGCGTAATTTCAAAACTTGCGCCGTCGGCCATGCCGAGCTTGGTGCGCCACGCCTCGGGATTGTTGCATTTAAGGTACAGATGAATGCCCACATCATCATAGACCATCTTGAAAAGTCCCTCCTTGCCGGGGGTGTCGGCGTGAAGATTGGGCTTGTCTTTGCACTTGAGAGAGGGAATTTCAAGATTCTTCCTTAAGGTGGAATAAGTCCTTCTGTAGCCGAAACGGTCGTCGACGTCCTTCGAGAAATAGTTTTTAAGAAGCGCGCCTTCCGCCGTGCGCGGCGCGTCGGCGTCGTACTTGACGGTGTAGAAGACCTTCTCCTCGGGCCATTTCATCTCGTCGACCAATTCGTCAAGAGCTTTGACCTGCCAGATCTTTTCAGGATAGTCCTTCACTTCGTAGAAAAGATAATGCGATGCCGCACGATAGCAGTTGTACCTTAGGACTTCATCGCCTTTGACCTCAATCGCGGATACGGCATTCTTGAAAGCGCGCCTGTCGGATGCGTTTTTCGCGAGCGAAACGACCTTTTGGGCGAATGCGATCAGTTTCGCATCCTTTTTCCTGTCGTACGAGGGACGGCGCTCCCAACGCTGGACGGACTTTTTACCTCTTCTTTTCTTCGCGCTTTCCTGAGCATATTCCGGACCGTGCATACCGGCTTCGTACTTCTTTTTCGCCGCCTCCAGCTCCTTGGCCGAACCCTTGATCTTGAGCGCTCTCGCCCCGAGACCGAACGTCGAGCCGTCGGTGCCTTTTACCGCCGCATTTTCGACCTGGGCGGGAACAGCGGCCTTCTTCGGCGGATTTTTCGCGTTCGCGGCGTTGAGCGACAGCGCGGCCGCGGTGAAAAGTGCGGTTGTCAAATATGAAAATTTCATCACAGCGTCTCCTTTCCGAGAGCCTTCATCAGTTTAAGAATGCGATCGACAAGCTCCAGGCGGATATACTTCATATCGCTGCGCTCTCCGTCGATTTCGGCGATCCACGCGAGCGCCGCGCGTCCGAGATACACGACGTTGATGTCTTTCGACTTCTTCGCTTCGCGCGCCAGGCGGCGCATGACCGTAGCGTATTTAAGATCGTCGGCGGCTTCGCGGTACGCTTCCCACGCGGGAGTGTCGATGATGCCGTCCGCGACCGGATACGCCCAGCAGAGAGCCCTGAACATCGGCTCCTGCGGATACCACCACTCGCACCAGTTGTTGCGGAAGAGAATGTAGTTGGATATCTGGTCGTAATTGGACTGCCATGTTTTCCAGCTGTAAAGCCAACGCACATAAGCCGGATTCTCGGGGCCGGCATGGGGATCGGCATACCAGTCGACGCAGATGTCGGGGTTCATCGCATGCGCACGGTCCACGGCCTGCTTGCGCAGCGGAGACGGTTGTACGGGATGACCGACGCGGTCGGCGTTGAAGAGGACATATCTGTTCATGTGGGCAGCGCACTCGGTCTTGCCGCCCAACGCCTGCACCGCCTGCCAGATTGCGCGCTGGGCGCGGATCTTGGCGGGACCGGCTTCATCGATGCCGTAAGAGAGCATTTCGACATCATCCCCGCATAAACGCTTAGCCCGGGCGACGTCATTCACATACAGCTCGCAGCGGTCCAGAAAATCATAATAGCGATAATCGTCTTTCTCCGGCGGATAACTCGTCGTCATATTGCACCCGGGCAGCTTCACCCGCTTGACGTTCAGTCCGTTCGCGCGGCAGCGTTCGACGATCGCCCTGGCTTCTTCGTCGCTGTATGCGGTAAGCGCGGGAATACCGACGTCCACGGCGTTGTGCGCCGCCAGATTGCGCGCGTAATTATCACATTTAACATACGAAAGAACATCCTCTTTCGTCGAAATCGTCACATGGAAATCCTTATCGGGATTGTGGAACGTTTCGGCGTGATAAGGCAGCTTGAAAGGCAGAACGCGGGCGGTAACCGCCTTTTCGGCGAGACGCTTCTTGCCCGATCTGAAGACGATTTTGCCGGAGTAAAGCCCCGCCTTCGCCGATTCGGGCGCGCGGAAAGTGACCCACAGCTGCTTGAACGCGTTCTTCTGCAGAGAAAACGGCTGAAGCGTCTTCGCGTCGCGGATGCGCGAGATGTCGATATTGCCGACATTGGTCGAGTAGTCGGCCATACGCCCCTGGAACGACACCCATTCGTAGCACGCCTTCATTTCGCCCTTGGCCTCCATGCGCACGAACTGCTCGCGCTCGTTGTGGTCGACGCGCACCATGTCTTCATCGTAGAGCATGAGTTCAGGCGTCGGGATGCGGCGCGAAGCGTCTTCGTGGTAACCTACCCACGCCGTGCCCATCTGATACCACACCTTGACGACCTTGATGTCGAGCCAGTCCGCGGGAATACCCTCCACCTCCGCCGAACACCTCTCGACATCCTCAAAGGCGTAGAGCGAAAGCGAACCTGGCTCGTACTCGCCCTGCGCCGCGATGAACCTGAGCGCACCGGTGAAATCGGCGTCCTCCGGATAGAGGTCGGGCGTGCGCTTTATGGGGCTCATCGCCTCGACGGTCGCGACCGCGAGCGGCCCCTTGGCGCCCGTCGCGGTCACCTTCGCCCTGTTTGCCGCAGCAACTTCGGCGGTGATCGGATAATCGGTATCGGCCGCTGCGGCAAGAGCCGCCAGCGCCGAAACTATGAGTAGTTGTTTTTTCATAATCTGTTGTCAGTTTAACAAAGAGGTATTATATCGTCAATTGCAAAAATCTTTCTTGGAAATTGCAACATTTTTTATCTTTTTTACGGCGCGACCATGTCGAGTGCGCTCCGCTCGGTTATGAAGCACGGCGAATCGTAGACGGGGACGTTTACGAGATACGTCCCGTTGTGGCACCTGAGAAGATTCTCTTTCGCAAAAGCGTAAACCGCCCCCGTCAGAAGATCGACCCACACCGGATCCTTGAGCGGCGCGCCCGTCC
>JAEIGA010013619.1_pt1 | contig 12379 bp, 12 predicted proteins | sample 9270691 | NCBI WGS metagenome assembly JAEIGA01 (sample SAMN17057246, study PRJNA624740) | gut metagenome | biome: biome; isolation source: fecal sample | host: Bos grunniens | place: China: Xizang | collected 2019
TCCGTAGCTTTGCCTCCATCTTCAAGCCTTCTACGTCTTTTAGTTATTCCTGCTTTAGGAATACTAGGTGCAGCTACACCTCTATCTTTAATCTTTTTATTAACCATAACAGTATCCATTTGATTACAAATATAAGTATTAATTTTTAATTATACAAATTATTAGTCTTAAATATTACTAAATCTTCTATTTAGCCATTCATTGCCTCTGTATGCTATTTATTATATGTTAGTTATAATTATATAAGCAATTCAATTAAGTAGGCTGAAATCGAATTTTAATTTTTATAATATTTTTAAGTTATATTACCTAACACTGTAAGAATAGCTTCTATAGCATTTTGAGGTGTTAATCCAGCGTAAGTTAAATCTCTTTTAATACCAAATATAATTTTATCAGCATTATCTGTAATAACTGTATAAAACTCTGGATTTGTAGCTACAGTTAAAGTAGTATTAGTAGATTGTGCTAAAGCAGGCATAAGAGAACTTAAACAAAGTAGAGCATTGAAATCTGATTCAGGTATTTCTCCAGTATCACCTTTTTGACCTTTTAAGTTATAGAAAGCAAAACTAAATATTTTAGCTGTATCAGGACCAGAAGCAGAAATTGTTACAGAAGGAGTACCAGTGTTAGCATCTACTGTTGCTGTAGGAGTTCCAAATCCTGCCGAAGTACCATTGGTTCCATTTGTACCATTAGTTCCAGGATTACCTTGTTGACCTTGTTCTCCTTGAGGTCCTTGAGCATGTATGCCAGTGTCAGTTTCTCCAATAAACCAATTACCTGTAGTACTATCTATATGTGGTGTTATACCATTTGCTCCATCTTGACCATCAACGCCGTTTGTACCATTAGTACCATTTTGTCCAGCAGGTCCTTGAGCTTTAACACCTGTATCGGTATTACCTATAAACCAATTACCAGTTGTTTGGTCTATATGAGGAGTAACACCATCTTGCCCATTAGTTCCATTTGTACCATTTTGACCTTCAGCTACTATATTAGTATCTGTTTCTCCAATCATCCAATGTTTAGAAGTAGGATCAATATGAGGTGTTACACCATTAGTGCCGTTAATTCCAGGATTACCTTTATCTCCTTTGTCACCTTTGTCACCCTTTTCTCCTTGTATTCCTTGTTCTCCCTTAGGACCTGTTTCACCAGTATCGCCCTTGTCACCTTTCGGACCTTGTTCTCCAGTGTCACCTTTAGGTCCAACACTTCCTGTATCTCCTTTAGCTCCAGTGTCACCTTTGTCTCCTTTAGGACCTTGAGGACCAATAGGACCAATATCTCCTGTATCACCCTTATCTCCTTTATCGCCTTTTAATCCTTGAGGACCAACAGGACCTTGAGGACCTTGTATACCAGGACTTCCTTCTGGTCCAGGAACACCTTGTTCACCAGTATCTCCTTTATCTCCCTTTTCTCCTTTAAGAGCTGCAAGTTGTTCAGGTGTAAAGTCATCATAAGTAAAAGAATCACCTTTTACTCCATCAATACCATCTTTACCATCTTTACCAGGAATTCCTTGAGGACCTTCAACACCATTAAAGCCTCTTGGACCTTGAGGACCTTCAATTCCTTGTTCTCCTTGAGGACCAGGATCGCCTTTATCACCTTTAAGCTCAACTTTAATATCTTCTCCAGTAAGATAATTATAGAATTCATTCATTTGTTCATACATATCTTGAATGCATCTAATCATCTCCTTACGAGTATCTAAAGCTTGCCAATTAGGAACATAAGGACGTAATAGTCTTTTTGGTTCAGTATTTTCAGCCATATCATCAATATCTTTTCTAAAGGCGTACTAATCAAAAAGATTAATTTGCCTATAATCAATTTTAAAATGTTTACAAATAGGTTTTAATACCCAAGACCAAAATACAGGGGCAAGTATAGCACTATTAAGAAGTACTTTTGTATCACTACCCATAAGATAGTATAGTACCCCCGTAGAAAGAATTATTGCTAACAATACAACTCTTTTAGTCCAAGTACTAATATCTTTATGACCTCTTTTATTGTTTATAGCACTTATAACAAAATATGTTAAAATGTTTACCACAATACAATAAGCAAAGTCAAAAGATTCTAAAGTAGTTTGGATAATATTAGATATTATTTCCATAGTTTAAAAACGTATTTAATCCAAGCATAATTATGTCTAGCAGATATATAATTTAAATCATGTTCATATCTATTTGCTTCTTGTTCAAAACTTATAGATTTATATGCTTTATTATTGTCAAAAGTAATACATAATTTAATTATATATTCAAGAATATAAATTATATAAAACATAATTAGTAATAGTTCTTTTTGTTGTTCACCATGTATTTCTTCATGATTAAGAACATATTTACTTAGCTCTTTTCTAGCAAATATAAAAGGCCATGTAGTCATAGCTACATAACCTTTTATAGGAATTAGTTTATTAATAATAACTTTCATCGTTTAAATAATGTGTTAATATCAAATCCGCTACTTATAAGATTAGCTATAACATTCATATTAAAATCATTAGCATTTTCTTGTGGATGATGTTTAATCCAAGTATTAATAACTTTAATAATTTGCTTAAGCATAATATTATTTTCATGAGTTTCTTTTACAAGTTGTTCAATAGGCATATCTCTAATCTTTTCTTGTAGCTCTTTTAGAGTATCAAGAACATAACTTTCTTCTTTATATGTCATATTTCTCCATTTTTAATTTTACTAATATACTCTTTAGAAGTTAGATTTCTATATGGCATATTACTATTAGTAACTTTATCTTCTTTAATCATATTATTTTTAGTTTAAAGACAGCCACCGAAGTGACTGCCTTTTATACCTACACTTATCTTGTCTTATACACCCATAGACGAAATATCAGCAATAATATAACATAAACGACATCTATTACGCTGATTTCATATTAATTTCATTAATAAAAAATTCTGTTGCAGAAGACTTCAGAGTGTTAATGGCGGTAGTCTCTTCTTGTGTTCCAGAAAGTGTGCCATATACATATATTCTATCACTTGTTCCTTGACATGCTGCCATATCAATGAGGAACTGAGTGAGATAACTTCCAAAGTTAATACCTTGAACACTTCCCAGCTTGTTCTGAGAAGAAGCCCTACTTGTCCAAATGCAGTTCATACTGCAAGCAATGTGAGTTAAGCGGGATGTTGCCAAATCAAGGCCATGAGTAGAAGAAGGAATATTGTTCATGTACTCAGCACTAGAGCCCTGTAGATTGGTAAGAATCAGTCTTACAAGATTCGGAAGTGCATTATAAAGACCAACAATATCCACAGGAGCATTATTTGTCTCCTTTCTCAGCATAATCCTCTCCATACTTGTTATGTATTTAAAGGACGAAATGTCAGTATAAGTCTTAACTTGTGTATCAATCCAAGTCATGATGTTATAATCATGCTTCAGAAATACTGTGCCAGGATTGGTAACAGTAACCATATCCCTAACATATGCACCCTGATGCTCTATGGTGAATGTAGCCACTCCATCTGAACGAACCTCTACTGCATTATTTGGATTAACAAAAAAGAAACCGTTCTCTAAAACCTTAATAGGTAATTCACCAATCTTTGGAAGAGCACCATTAGCCACACTGCTCTTCAACTTTGTAACTAAACAATCGTTTGCCATAATTTTAAATTTTTAAAAGTTTGTAATTTAAATATTTGTAAATACAGTTGCAAGATAACTCTCATGTTCTTGTAACCAATTATATACACGTTGCGGACTATTATAATAACCTGCTTCACTGGGAACGTGAGCATAAAAGCCACTCATAGGAGCAACATCTATAACAGATTGCTTTGCCCTAAATAGTTGAGGGATAGGAACCCAAGTTCCAGGTGAATAGTGGTTATATCCTTCAGGGCACTGATAAGTACAAGTGTCACCTTCAGCATACTGGTGAGTTGGGTCATACGGGTTGTTATTACTTCCTGCTGTACCTATAAGTTCCCACTCATCCGCTACAAATGATTTTCTATAACTTGGGGTGCAAGGAGCCATTTTAGGATTGTTGTTTTCATTAAGGTCAAGATTACCGTCTGCATCAAGCAGCATATCAATACAACATTCCTCATTATCTTTTTTGAGATTATCATAGCCACAACTATTAAGCCATTCATTTAACAGGTTAATAACATTGTCCGCAGTAAGTATATTTGCAGCCTTTAATTCGTTATATCTGTCAATTATTTCAGTTCTGTAAAGTTCCCAAAGTATCTTAGATGGGACTATCATTGTGGTGCCAAGCAAATTGTCTGTATCTGCTTGAACATTATTACCTTGTGCAGCAGAACCAAAAATAGTATCTTTGTCATAATAGGTAGGAGACCATTTAACACCATCCCAAGTACCCCATATCCAGTTCTTTGAGAAACCATCTTTGTCATAGATATACTGACCTGTAACAAAGTAATCTATCACAAAAGGAAGATTAAACTTAGCTTCAAAGATTTCCTTCTTTTCAGCATCAGTACTGGCATCTGCAATATCTTTACAGGTATTAGCAAGGCTTACTATGTAGTTCTTGACTTTAGCAGAATTAACATGACTTAGGTTTGTACTATCATAACCTGGAGTATCAGAACCCATTAGTTCTTTTGGATTGTCTCCATCATAGGTGTCACCATTAATGTCAACAAGTTCCCAACCATCCTTCTTTTTCTTTGTCTTAGGATTTCTTATTTCAAAGTTATTCCATTGGATAGAGCCATTTAAGTCATATCTCCAAAATTCTTGCCCAAGAGTACCATCAAGAAGAATATGCTTTACATTATCTTTCTTCATCACATAGTTATCACGATGTTTTTTTAGCATAAAAGCGTAAAGACCAAGCAATTCTCCATTATGATAAAGCATTATTGGGAAACCATCAGGATGGCATAAAGCACCTGTATCAAAGTCATTTGCAAATTTACCATTAGATGTAAGAGTCTTATTATTCTTGTTTAGATAATCATAAGGCTTGACGTTACCAAATCCTCTATTCTGACATACTTGTTCAAACAGTCTATAAGCAACAACACACTGCCCTCTGAATACATCAACATAGTATTTTTTTAAATGAAAACTATCTTGTGCAACAAGATTACCAAATTTAATAGTAGAGCCATCTGCAATATCAAACCCATAATTCTTATAAGGGAATATACGAGAGGTGTCACCTTGTATGCCTAGTGCCTCAATAGGTTTCTTGAAATAGTTTCCGTCTTTATCCCAAAACTCAATATAACCCTCAAACTCCTGACTTGATAAAGTTGGCATGACATCTGTTATAATATTTACCTTTGCACATACTTTGGGGAAAGGAATTTGTATCGAGCTATCGTTACTGAGGTCATATTTAGCATCATAACCAGCACTATCAAGAGCAGAATGTATTTCTTCCGCATTTTGCCTACTTAGATTAAGACTTTTTGCTTCAAATCCTATTTCTTCATGCTTAACACCTTCACCATCTCTATACGATATAATCTTACCTTCAGAATCTGTAGTAATTTCAGTTCTTTCTTCTAGGTCTTCAATATTTTCTAATTTATGACCATCGATAGATACTTTAGGAGTATAGAATCCTACATTCTCAAATGCTGCTCCATCAGGAGTTCTACCAGCAAGAAGCTTATCTTCTGCATCAGTTTTTGCTTCCACGAACTCAGGATTTTCCACATACTCTCCATCAACCTTCTTACTAAGAAGTTCTTTAAGAGTAGTATTATTGAGATAGTCTCCTATAAAAGCAACAATACTCTCATATTCATCCAATGACAGTTCCTCAATCTTCTGCTTAATATACTCCTTCACTTGTTTGGGAACACCACACCCAAAGAGGAAGTTACCATCATGCTCAACACCAAATAGTATCTTATCCTCATCATCAAGCCATACACCTGCAAACTCAGGATTCTCTACAGTCTTAATAGTAGCACCATCATATTCAGCAGTACCTGTAACCTTTACTCCAGCGGAAAGCAACTTTGTACCATCAAGCATAATAGCCTCAAGAATCCTATCCTCATTGTCCACCTTTACTTCAGCAAACTCAAGATTCTCTATATAGTGTACACCATTGGCATACTCGGCATTAATAAGTGATTTACCTTCTTCTTTGTCAACCTTTTCGTCAAGAAGGTCTTGAAGAGTTTTATCTCCTTTTTCTAAATCATCGAGGAAAGCAACAATGCCCTCATATTCATCAAGAGAGAGTTCAGCAATCCTCTCATTAATGTAGTCTATAATCTGAAGAGGAACACCAGCACCAAAGTATAAATTACCATCATGTTGTATACCAAAGAGAATTTTATTATAATTATCTAAATATACTCTTAAAAATTCAACATTTTCAGTAGTTGTAGTAATATTATCAGCAATATCGACTCCTACTCCAAGATATTCTGTGCCATCAGCTTTGATAGCTCTAATAATATGATTATTATTATCTACCTCTACTCTTATAAATTCAGGATTCTCTATATATCTACCTACACCCTTATTTATATCTTCTTGATATTCTTGACGTTCTTCATCGAAAATCTCATAAGCGGTAGTAGTTATATGGTCTGTAGCAACACTATGAAGAGCATTACCTATATTACCTTTATGTATAACTTTTCTTTCACTCATATTAACATATATTTTAAGATGCAGAAACTTTTAATGTAACATTTACATTATATGCGTAAGCACTTTCATATACTTTATAGCTAATTCCATTTACGGTTTCAGTTCTTTCTGTATTCATTACAAATGGAGCACCACCCATAGTAAATACGCTTACACCAGAAATATCACTTGGAACAAGTATATAGAAATGTTGATTATCAACAGTATTTGTTTTTGTATATGTATGTGCAGCAGTAGTAGTAGGAGGATATCTGTTAGCATCAATAGCTAGAGCAGCAGCATTCGCTGCAAATCCGTAATAGATAGGATATCTTGCTTGAATAACTGTATCATCTCCAAATATAACATTATTTACAATTCCCTCTGTAGTAAATGTCTTATCCGTATTAAGTGCAAAACCAGGACTAGGAGAAGTATAAACAAGAGGATTATTACTTCCGTTAGCTAATATTGTAACACCATCAAGAATTTTTATATTCGTCGGAGTTGATTTATTCATCTGAGAAGTAATAGCAATAACTGTATCTACACCCTTATATACTATTGATGGATTAGCAGTAAGTGTTATATTTGTACCTTTAGAAATTACATTTATAGCATCTTTAACAGCTTTTCCACTAAGTATGTTATCTTCTAATCCTTCTTGAATATTTTGAACAAGATGATAGGTAATACTAGCATTTGTTCCAAAAAATACCCAACCAACATCTCTTCTATAAAGTTCGTATGTTTGTTTAAAACTAAGTAATGTTGTAATTTTAGTTTCTATAGTTAATCCTTCTACAACTTCTCCTTCTGGCTCAAGTTTACTTTCTGGAGTAATATAAATATCTCCAGCAGAATTTTCAGTAAGAATATAATATGAATATATACCTTCAGGCATATATTCAAGACTACTAAGATGTTTTGGATTAGGATCACTCATAGATTCTGCTATAACAACACCTGTTAAATCGTGATCTTTTACAAGAAATACACCACAATTATTAGGTATCATATAAGTACCAGTACCTATACTATGAAATATACGTTTAGAATCTTGTGTAATAATAAGTAATAAATCCTCATCAGTCATATTACTTATACGACAATAATCGTTTTTAGATACTATAGTTTCTTCTTTTAATTTGGTTTCAGTAACAAGTCCACTCCCTTGAACTAAAGCATATAGATTATCACCATAATTAACTATATCATCTTTAGAATTATATATTTCAGCTGTATTAAGTATTAATATCCAACCTCTAGATATACTATTATATTTATATACTTTATAAGCATCAACTTTTTCTTTATCAAGAATTAATTTAATTGGTACGATAGCTACAGATCCATCTTGAGCAACAGAAGGTAATTCTACATCGTAACTATAAATCTTAGTAATAGTAGCATCTAGCAACCAATCTTTTACAGTATTTATATAAAGTTCATACGCACCAGCTCCTTCTTGAGCTTCTGCATTCCAAACTCCATAAATATCTCCAACGTTAGCGCTTTTAGGAAGTTGACTTATAGAATCAACAAAACCTAAAATTCTAAGTTTTGTAAAATCTGGAACAAGTACATACCACGTTTCTCCATTATCACTACTGATAAGAATATCCATTCCATTATCAGATATTTTGATAATAGGAGTAGTACCGTCTTTTCCATCTTTACCATCCTTCCCAGCTTTACCTTGTAAAGATTCAAGCCAAGCTTCAACAGGAGTAATGGTACCACCGTGTTCTATATATAGATCATAAGCAGACTTACCATCCTCGCCTTTATCACCTTTATCACCTTTATCTCCTTTAGGTACAGCTATAACTTGGAAAGGATACCAATAAGTGGTATCAGTAAGAGGAATACCTATAGGTACATCTGTTTTACTGATATAACTTATTTTAGTACCATCGTCATTTACTTGACCAACAATGCTAAGAATTTCATAAAATCTAGTACTATTACCATTATCATCACATTGAAAGTCACCTTCAACAACAGGTCTAACTCTTCCTTTATCTTCAGATATTTCTTTCATTATTCTTTAGTAATTATCAAATGTCCGTTGTCATCTATTTCAGAATTAAGATTTTCTTTCTTATCTTTATCTATAATTGTTTGAATAAGATGAGCATCCTCTTCTGTTACTTCAAACTTTACTTCATCTCCTTTACAGCTAACAATAGCTTTAATATGACCGTTTGAATCTATAGGATAAATAAAGCTTTCAGTACAATTGTCAACACCTTTGTAAATTTGATTTATCTTAGCTTTAACATATTTAATTAAAGTTTCAGCAAGTTTATCCTTACCTATCTTTCTTGCAGCTATTGCGGCATTAAACATATTAAAACATTCTATCACATTACTATTCCTATCAGTACAAGCAGCTTTACAGTCTTTAAGCATATCTTCACCATAATCAGCAAGCATAGCTAATATACGATGATATACGCAAACCCAACTTGCAGGAATAGTCATATATACATATTCAGGTTCTATAGGAACTAACTTACTCATAGACTTAATACTTTATTGTAAATAATATCTAATTTGTTTTGTTGTTCTTTAGTAAGAACATCAACGTTTTCATAAGCATCTATGAGAATAGAACTCCAATTTAGAATAGTATATTTGTTCTTATTAGGAACATATCCGTTATCAAAAAGAACTATTATACAATCAGCAATGCCTGACAACCTCTCATTGAGGATGTCAAGCATCGTATCTTTTAAAGCAGGTTCATACAGCATAAACGTTATGTGTTGAATGTTTTATTGTTAATGTAAGTCGAATACTCATTAACACAAACATTAAGTCTGTTATTAACTTGAGTAATTCTAGTCATAGCATCTTGGCCGTTGTAAATAATATCTACTAGGTTATCAGCTATTTCTTTAATCCATTCTTCTTTTAATCTACTTGCTACATTTACGTCATTAATTTCATAAATTGCTAAAGCAGAGTATAGTCTATAATATTCGTTACTAACAAGTTTGTTAATATTACCAACGATAAACTCTCTGTTCTTATCAATATTATTATGGGCAATTATAGAACAAACTTCTTGAACAATCCGAAGTAGTGAAGCTCTAAAAGCTAACTCTATAGCACTCTCACATTGACGAACTTTCTTTTTCTCTGCACCTTGTAAAGTTTTATCTAAAACACCATTTAGTTTAACTATATTTTCTGTGTTTTCTTTTATAGCCTCAGCCATTTCTATAAGAGGTTTGTTTTTAGCTTTTCCTTTAAAATATCCAATAAGTTGAACAATCAAAGTGTAAAGAATAAAAACACAACTTGAAATAGCTACTGTGTAATAAGAAGAATTACGGACACTTTCATTAACAATATCATTAATTGTTTGAAAATCGTTCATAATACGTTTAAGTATTAAGTCCATCACCTCCCCCGTAGAAGAGATGATGGATTACTTGCTCAACCTTATTAAAGTGGGTCGTACAGAGTATCTGCAACATCCTTAGTCAGATAACCTGAACCTGGAGCTTGTGCAGTAGCAGCCTTAGGAGCAGTAGCATCCTTAAATACTCCAGCAGGAAGGATTGCATTTAGACTACTAAGGGCTGCAGCGGCAGTGCTACCATCAGCCTTAGTCAAAGGAATAGCAATATGAACATACTGCCATACTCTTTCATCTGTCTGCTTACCTGCCTTACGACCAGTAGCAAAATGCAAGTTGAAAATCTTATAACCAACAGTACTAGAATCACCACTACCAGAAGTATTCATAGTACCAACTTCTTCTACCTTCTCAGGATAGCCAGGATAAATATCCTTAGAAGCTTGGTCAAGATAAACAAAACCCTTATCAGCTGCACAACGCTGAGCCAAGTCTACAATATAATCCTTATCACCAATAGCCTTCTTGCCATGAGTAAGAGAAGAAGTAGATGTACCATAAAGGTCATCTGCAAACTTAATCTCCCAATCTTCACCAGGATTCTGGCAAGTGATAGTAACTGTAGAACTAGAACCGCTAGCTACAAACGGAAACATTTCCCCAGTTTTAGCGTCAATAGCATCACGCATTTTGCCTGCTTCTGTAGCAGCAGTAGTTGTACCAGCAACAATACTAACACTAAACATATTACGCTCATTAGGTACAACGCCTTTCTTAACCATAACAATGGTATAGGTCTTACCAACTACAGTGGTTGGCATTGTAAACGAAGCAGTAAATGTAGCACCTTTATAAGGCAAAGTCTGAACAATTTCAAGAGTATCAATATCAACCTCAGGAATTACAAGAGCAGGTTTGTTAGCGCCCTTACCTAAAGCAATACCAAAATTCTTAGTAGCAGGACCACTCAAAAGAGTAGTACCGCCAAGCTCAAAGAAAGCAATAGCACCTTCAGCAAGAGCACTGAAATCATAAGGAGTGCTAATTGTGCCACTAGCAGTAGCATTGAGAGCTTTATTACTATTTACAATTAAAAGCTGTTTCATTTGTTATAAAATTAATTTAAGATTGATAACCATCATTATCAGGACGAGCATTATTTCTAACAAGCTCTTGTTGATTCTGCTGAGCATTCTGCTGATTAGCATATAGAGAACCTTGAATAGATATTCTATAAAGGTCAACAGCATGCTTAAGCATAGGAATTTGAAGTTGCTCTGGCAAATCGGAATCTACGTTAGTTCCACCAACATCAGAAAGATATCTTACTTTAGCAGGAGTCTTAATATAAGAACATCTTATTTCTGCAATATGTTTAATAGAAGCGATTGTAGAAACACCTGTTTCTTGGTTTTCACCAACGTAAAGTTCAAACTGACTATCTACATCACTACCATCTAACGCATAAATAACCATAGCAGGAGTTCTCATACGAGGAGCTAAAACCCAATCATTTAACAAATCAGCTAAATAAGCATCATCTATAGTACGAATTGGGAACCATCTAGTAAGACCTTCATCTGATTCAATAGCTTCTTTATAATCTGCATATGCTTCATCCATAGTTATCTTTGCAGCTGCAGCAGCAGCTTGTTTAGTAGCGTTTGTAGGATCAGCATCATACGCTTCTTTAGCAGTAATATAAGCTTCTTTAGCAGTATTGTAAGCAGTTCTAGATGTAGAAACATCAGAAGAATTGTCAGAATATCTTATAGCAAAATCTACAAAATATAAAACTTCACCTATAACAGAAGAATCAAATTTATAAGGATTATTACCATAAGAAGCAATACTATTTGTATCACCTACAACAATAGTTTTAACCTTATAAAGAGTTCTAAGAGCATTTATGTTAGCAAGTTTAGCATTATCTGTAATGACACGATCGTTAGTAATACCAACATTACGATTGACAACCTCATCAATGGTATCCTTTATGGATGTATTAATGAGATTATCAATCTGTTCAGGAAGAATAGCACGAACATTCTGCATACCCATTTGCTGAGCATACTGTCTAAACCATACGTGCATTTCCGCTATAGTCATAACTCAGAATGTTTAAAATAACTTGTATTTATTTTGCATTGCTTCAAGTACAGCTTTGTTGTTAGGATTATTGAAATAAGCAACAGCCTCATTCATATTACTACCAATAAATGTACCATCAGCTGTAGAAATCTGTTGATTGTATTCTGGGCGTATAAGCTCACCTCTAGAAATAAGACTTTCAATAAATGCCTTCATTTCAACATTCTTATCTTCAAATAAGTTGTTGAACTTATCAGGATTTTCATTAAGGAAAGACATAAGA
>JAEIGA010013620.1_pt1 | contig 12379 bp, 6 predicted proteins | sample 9270691 | NCBI WGS metagenome assembly JAEIGA01 (sample SAMN17057246, study PRJNA624740) | gut metagenome | biome: biome; isolation source: fecal sample | host: Bos grunniens | place: China: Xizang | collected 2019
AATTGGTTGCCCAAGAATATTATACCATATTCCTGTCAAAGGGACTTCTATATTTTCGACATCCGAAGAAACAGTTGTAGTTATAAAGTCGCAGGTTATCAACCCATTAGTTTCTTGAATATTCTCTATTTTGTTATGTGAGAATGGGGCATATTCTGTGACATTACTCGATCCTGGGAACGGTACCTCAGGTTTGGGTTTAGTGGTTGTATAAGGCGAGGACGTTTTCTTTGCCGAAATCAAGCGATAACGAGCCACATAATCATTCGGGCAGTTTTGATGCCAATCCTCTTCGTTGAATATCACACGCCATATCAACATTCCATGACCAGGGAGATATGCATCCCAACCTTCTTGTTGGCGATTTTCGATATAGTATACAGTATCAGTACGATATGCTCCTTCAGCCACATGCTTTTCGTTGCTGACTAACATATACGTAGTTTGTCCATCTGCAGGAATCTCTAAGGTTTTCGTTTGAGCAAGCACCTCTGGTTCTAACCAACCTAAATAATATTTATCGTACACAGAGTAATTGGGAGGAGTATTTCCATTATTAAGATAATTACCATACCCCATCAGCGACCACGCTCCAGGTGTTTCGCGCTGCTGAACAACAGGTGATGCAGTCGTCAGATAATAATCTGGCAATCCCAATACGTGGCTAAATTCATGGCAAATAGTTCCTATACCTGCACGTTTGTCTGTTGTTTTTCGCAACTCGTTCGAACAAGCATAGGAGTTCACTAATTTTCCATCATAACTAGGAAGTTTATAGTCTGTTTCTGAATTGGCATAATATTCTTTTTGATTAGTATATCCAAAATACAAGGCTGAAATCAAATCCCAATTATGTGGCCAAATATGATTTGATATTGCAGACTCGGATTCTGCATAACCAGCATAAATAATATATACAAAATCGACTATTCCGTCTTCGTCATTATCATATTGCGAAAAATCAATACCCATCTGATCTGCAGCGCTACAAGCATCTAGCACAAAATCTACCACATATTGATCATTTCCATCAGCATCATTGGCTCCATAATAGGAAGTAGGATGTGGCAGAGTCAACGGACCTACAACATCGAATTCAGGAGCATATTGTCCATTTGATTGTGCCTTAAAGTACGCTTGGCAAGAGCCCGTAGCTCCATTATAGGTATAATCATTACCATTGGCAAGAGAATCAAACGCTTGTTGAGTATTCATTTGATCAAAAGTCACGTCTGAAAACTCGACCAACATGAGCAACCCCTTTGGAGCTAAATTAATTTTTGGAGTACGTTGCCGAGGTACTACTCGTTGTATATTGGACTTTGAATCATGAAAAAGAATTTCAAATGGTGCTTTCGGATGTTTAGGTTCTACCAAGCCCAACCCTGGAAGTGGAGCTACAGCATAAATCCTTATCGTAGATAGCATACAACATAATGCCACACAAAGCATACAAGCAATAGTACGTTTCATATCTTTCAAATTTTTAGCTAATTTTCCATGCAAAGGTACGATTTTTTTCGCAAATCACAAAAAAAAAGCACTTTTTTGATAAAATATTTGGTCATGTCAAAAAAAAGCAGTACCTTTGCACTCGCTTTCGAAAAGAAGCATGGTCCGTTAGCTCAACTGAATAGAGTACCACACTACGGATGTGGGGGTTGCAGGTTTGAATCCTGCACGGATCACACGAAAGACGCTCAACATATTGAGCGTCTTTTTTTTATTCGTGGCGGATGATATAATAAGGGATATTTAGTGCTTGTATTTCGCGCTCATACCAATCGAATAGATACTCACGATTATTGGGATTCTCACGCACCGGATCAGGTTGCCATGGCATATCTGGATAACACAACAAATACACGTCCATTGGATAACGCAATAGCGCCTCATGAAGAAAATCTGGACATTTACCAAACTTATGCATGAACCAAACCTTAGTTATAATTAATTCTGTATCAAAGATCTGAAGCTCACTAGAAAGCGATTGTAGTTGCTCAACTTGATGCTTAGCAATAGCAACTACGTCATCATAAGTATATTCATAGGATGGCGCAAGAGCTTCCATATATTCTCTTGCATACTCAAGAATTAGCACACCACTATAGCGGTGCGCTAAATAATTTGCCAAAGTACTTTTTCCAGTGGATTCTGGACCTATAATTCCTACTCGAAACACAATTAATACTATTTGCTATCGCGCGTCAGCATCAATTTGATATTAACACCCACGTTATCCGACTTGATAGGATAAGAAGAAGATATTAATGGCGTGGTACCCTGGTGATCGTAGAAGAATTGCAAATTGATCTTCTGCGAAAGAACATAGTCAGCGCTAATCTTAATACCCAGCACCTTGTTACCAGAACTAGCTTGTGTCAAATCTTCCTCTACTTTGCGAAGTAGTGTCTTGACATCTTTGTAACTAACGTCCACATTAAGCTTGAGGTCGTTGCTAACCTTCTTCTGCCCTCCATTTCTATTTTTAGCCACAAAACTGAGATCCTTGATGGTATAACCCGCACCGATCACAAACTCATCGGTATGACCTTCAGTAATCTGTACTGAATTGACATTCAGTGAGATATTACGTTGTTTTCGATATTCAAACTTAGCAGACAACGAGTTTTTCATTGTCATATTCAAGCCTATCAGCGGAGAAAAGTTTTCGGTTAATGTAACAGAAGAAATATCATATGCTGAGGACGGGATAGGCATATCAGTAGTCACATCGCGCACGAAACCTACCTGCTTGTTGCTCAAATCACCCGCAGGCACCCACGTTGAATAACTTGAGTAACTACCTATAGCATACTTACATGTGTATGCATGCGTAAGGTTGATTGATTTGAAATGATCCCGCATCCAAGGCAAACGTCCTAAACCATCAAAAGTAACAGACCAGTTTGGTAAAATGTGAAGCAAATTCATAAATGGATTAAGTCCAACAGAATTAACATCTCGACCAGTATATGCGGCTAAAAATGCTGGTACTAGCACGTCTGCAGTATTGTTGGCAACAGCTCCATTTTTCTCATCATATGGCTTGCCACGCAACGCCGATGGGATAAAACCAGAATTAGGATAATTTACTCCTACATACTGATGCTCCACACGTTTCTGCATAATATCGCGATTACTCAAGAATTGATCAAAAGTCTGAGATGCAAAGTTGTCTTCAGCACCTCCAACACGTTGGAATGCAGTAGCCAATGCCACCTGAGTGATATTGAATGAACCTGTCATATTTTCCTGCAACTGATCATACGAATATATGATGGAGCTAGACTGCGCTTCATATCTTTTGCCATTCAGTTGAATCTTAAACCCTGGGAATGGCTCTAATGTTAACTTAGCATCAAAGTCTTCAGTCATAGTACGTGACGCTGGTTGCACCACAGAAGTATCACCTGATAGCCAACCATTGTCTTTGGCCTTTTGTACAAAATCATCCGTGAATCCACCAAAAGCAAAATCAAAGCCAGGGGCATAAATGTTGTCGAAACGCTGTTGTCCCATAAATCCAGCTTGTGGTGCAAAACCAGGTAACGTCATGGAGTTTGTGTTACGATACGTTACCTGCACTTTGCGGAACATTGTACCCAAATATGCCAACATATCCACCGCCACTTGCCCAGAAGAACGCTTGTTCTTATCTTCTGTTATAATAGTGATTGATACATTTTCTAAAGCTATTTTCGACTCCACAGATGCTTTGGTATTGGAAACTGCTGCCCATTTTATTTTTACAGTCTTACCTCCTTTGTCTACAGCAGTCAGTTTAATGGATTCACTACCTAAACGGTGAGTAATCTCTTTCTTCTCTCCTGCCTTCAAGGAAATAACTTCAGTATATGTCTTTGGTTTGAACACGGCACGACGACGAACGCTTGTTCGCTGGTTATAATGCTGATTCATCTGTTTCCAATACTTAGACTTGCCATATAACGTCTCAAAATTGATTCCGCCATCTACTTGCCATGCACGCGTACCGCTAATCACGTTTCCTAAATTCACATCGTTATTAGTTGACTGCATGGTACGATTCCAGTTATAAGTCGCATTATATGAAGCATTTGCAGTCAGTGCTTCAAGATATGGGATACGATTGAATGGTACATTCCACGAAGCAGAGAACAATTGTTGATATGTATACGGATTACCCCATGTAGCCATACTACGCATCACAGTATCTTTCCAGGCTTCGTAATAATCGTTAGTAAATGCATAGTCCTTGATAATTTCTGGCGTATAGTATCCCTCATCAACTGTAGAATTCATCGCTGTTTGGAACGAGAACTTAATATTCTTAGTTAAATCATATTTAAAATCAAAATTACGATCCCACGTAAAGTCCTTCGAGAAGGTCAAATCCATTTCATTTGACACAGGTGCACCCAGTTCCGCCGTGTTGAAATCACGCATCTTCATATGAGTAAATGTACGATGCATGGTCGTATTGAACGCCCAAGACTGAGGTAGATAATAGAAGTTCATTTCACTGAGGAACTTTATCTTCTTTACCTTTTCTACATTCTTAAATGGTTCCCATGGCTTCGGATTGAAACTATACGAGTAATTAAATGATCCCTTATAATCCTTCGACAAATCAGTTTCAATCTCCGGGCTATGTTGTTTCTGCTCATTATAACTAGCAGAGATAGAAAAGTTTGCCGGATCATAAAACATATTCTGCTTCTTCGAATGGATGTCGACCTTCATATTAGAAACAGAGAAACTGGTTGACTCATGTACGGTATTTGCCATTAAACGAATTGAATCCTTCTCCTCTTTCGTTTCATAGAGTTCTAGCGTTTCTGACAACTTTACATCGGTATCAAGTGGATCATAGTCAGGAGATGTTGTTTCATTAGAATATGAAACATACAATGGTATTTGCAATTTTGCTTTCTCTGGGAACAAGCGACCTGCTTCCAAAGCCGCACTCACAGAAATTTGATATGCATCATCCATATTTCGACTCAGCACATTCGATTCTATCGAACCATACCCTGCTGTCTCCAAACGTCCAGCCACATTCACTTGAGCTATATCACTGATACTCAACGCCGCATTACCCATTGCAGCCACACCTCCTTGCTCATTGAATTGGCTTAAACGCAACTCGTTAACCCACACTTCACCACTCACCTTCTTATTCGTCTTGTTACGAATACCTATCATGATTGCTTGTACATCCTCTAATGTTGGGTTACCCATCACAGTGATCTTATTATCTAAATCTTCTGGATCATATACCTCATACGGAATAGTGTTACCTACTCCGCTATTGCCAGCGCGCTTAGCTCTGTTGCGTGCCAACTTCGCATCAGTCAATGCTTGCAAATCAAAGTCAAAAGTATTTTGCTCTAACCATACTTTCATACGATCAGCAGCATTTTCGTTGCTGTAGATACCTTCTGGCGTCAAATCCAACGGAATTTCATACTCATAATAGTTGTTCTTCAAATCTGATCCCAAACGAATAAAACAGGTAATATCCTTATCCTCTATTGGATCAAAATTAGGCAAACACTCAGCATGCACAAACATCTGCAAGCGCTTGTATTGACGCATATCATACACTACATTCTTATATACTGCACGAGCATCCTTTGGCTCAAGATCACGCAATCGTAATACCATTGATTGCTCGTTCTGAGCAATCAACTGAGCTTGTCCGGGATCCGTTTGACGAGAAATACCAGGAGGCAATACATAATTTACTGGAGTACGATTAGAGTTTTCTTCTATATTCACAGCTTCAACATCCATCTCACCACTAGTAGAGTATGGATTTGCTATGTTGTATTGATTGCTAGCGAGATCCTGATACAACCCTTTCGTATAACTACGCCACTCTCCACGTACTAGATCCAACGATGCTAATCGCAAGTGAGCCTCTTGCGAGAAATTAGTCATATAAATACGTGCAAAACGAATCGACTTAAAGTTGCGAATATTACCCACCTTCTTCATCATGGCTGTATCACCACGTAATGGTATCTTGAATTGATACCATTTCACTTTCGCGGTCTGACCATTTTTTAGGTTTACGGTTGTCTCCATGATACTTGCAATATGCTGCTGACCAACACGTTGCATGTCCTCTTTGCGCAAGGACACATGATAACGATAGAAACGCTCACTATCATTCAAAGTATTGTCCTGATTGATGTCTTCTATATCTGGTTGTAAGGAAGAAGCCGTTCCATATGACGCGTTATCTGCCATTTCTGGAGAGTTACCCTCAGTACCATTATAGTACTTATAGCGCATAAGTACCGGAGTTTCAGCATTGTCATAATCATCTCCGCGATAATAATGATAGTTATCACCTGCAGGGTCATTTAGTGGAGAATTATTATCGCTCTCCCACAGCGCCAATACAGCTGGATTTACTTTGCTTCTCAACGCTGTCACATAATCGGCATATGGAGTATTACCCTCGTACTCATACATCAACTCCTCTTCCGAACTCAAACCATTTAAACCCACGTCTTGCTTCTCGCGAGCTCCTGCCTCATTCGCAAATGCCACCACCGTACTAGTAGTCTTTGGCACACGCCCCCAAATGGTATAATCTAACATACTTTCATCACCATTCAGCGGCACCCCATGCTCGAAACTCTTCTTTCCATCGCGCAAAATATCCTCGCTCACATCTCCTAAATCAATATACAAATCACCACCCTCAAATGTGGCATCGGGATTTGTCAAGAAAGGATCCATCATCCAAAACTCAATATACTCGATATTTGCTTTCTCAAAATCCGTATTATCCAATTTACGCATGATACCACCCCAGCGATCTTTAGGGTTGGTCAACTTGCCATCTACTCCTATCTCAGATGCAGAAATATTGTATGGTCCTCGTTCTGTTGGATAGAAACTCAAGTTCATTACCGCTAATTTCGTATCCGCATTGGGCAACACCTCTTTATTTGGATACACCTCTTGCTCATAAACAATGCGCGTACGATGATCCGACATCGCATCCAAATCGTCTTTAATATGTTTTGGAGTATTGCTTTGAGGATGACCAAAGATAGGATCTACGATATACCATGCCAATAGCGCACGATTCTTATTATAATCCACGTTGTTACCCATTATCGCTTCGCTATATCCTGCTCCGATTGGAGTAGAGGCTAACTTCCAATACGTTGGATAATGAATATCGATATTCGTTTTAGTAGCCTCAAAATCATCCACATACGCTGTTCCTACTGTACCTACATCCCTCGTATGACCTGGTATCAAATGCGCAAATTCCGCATTTACTTGGAATGTAGAAGGAGCAGTCGCATTGATCCATGGCACTTTATCCACCAACAATGTCAACCATTGCAACTCCGTCTTCCAACTTGTATTCACACCCCAAATAGTATTTGCCAATGGCTCGCTACCAGTATTCACTTTCGTCGTCAAAGGCTTCTCACGCAAGTGCATAATAGTTCCACCCACAGTAAGATCTTTGGAAAACTCATACTCTAGGTGTGCTCCAAACAGCGATTTACGTTGCATCGAGAATAGCGACTGATTCTCCAACTTCACATCCACATTCGTACCCGAGTTGATAATGGATTGATTCAGAATCGTCACGATACCCATCGTATAGTCTACCGTATAATCTACATTTTCTATCAATGTTGCACCACCTGCTGTCACAACCACACTTCCACGAGGGACATTCATAGCATTAAGTCGAATCTCATTGCCTGCCGAACCCTTGTATTTACCGGTCAACATGAATTTATTTTTCTCCGACATCTCCTGCGCCATCACCAACGTAGAATCATACAACTCTTGAAACACATATTTATCAGCTATCTTCGCATCACCTATTGCTTGCGCCAAGTGCGATCCAAAAGGCTCTAACACTGGGAAGATAATACGTCCCATGGAAGACATTGCTGTATATCCTTCTACATAATCAAACTTACCATCTGGAGATGCATTATTACGAGAATCCAAGCGATCCAGATTCATCACGCGAAGCAATTGCTTTCCTTTTACCGCTCCCTCCATCAAGTATTGCATCTCAGTACCTACCGAATCGTTACGATATTGAATATACAACTCAAATTTGTCACTTGACATCTGACTGGCTCCCAATGAATAAATATTCTTCATCATCAAGTCCCAAGTTCCCTTTCCTTTGATGTTCGGAGAATTATTCGTACTCTTCAGCAACTTCAACATCAACGCATTAGGCGATTTCAACGCCTCACCACCATCTGTCGAGAACTCACCCACTTGATATACCTGACCACCATACGTATATTCATATGCTACGGCCAGTACCTCATCTTGATTCAACGATGTCTTCAACGAAATATATCCCAACGCAGCATTCAATGTATACTCACCACTATTCAACAACCGCGCAGACTCTACCTTCTCATAATCCTCACCCAACTCCATACCAGACAACGACTGCATCACAGTACTAACCTGCTGTATATCGCGCACATTTGGACTCCCCTGCAATGTCTCATACAAACTATTTGCTTTGTTGTATGGCGTACGAGACCCTACTGCCCTCCAAGCTGGATTTTTAATATGGCGATCTTCATGTTCACCCAAATCAGCCAAAGCCACAATATTGCGCGCCTGATCATAATTACCACGTTTGTTGGTAATCCATACTTCAATACGGTTAATCGTCACGCCACTAGCGATATAAGGCAATGATTGCATCGCTTGCTCGTAGTTATCACGGAAATAATAACCCAAGAAGAAGTGACGATTCTCATCATAACTATCAATAGGCACCTCAAAACTGGTCGTCTGAGCGCCACCCTTACTTGAAACTGACTGACTCTCTGAATTTTGCTGCGAAAGCAATGCTTGCACCTTCAATTTTCCAAACTTCAAGTCCGTCTTTACACCAAACAATGCGCTGCTTCCACTGATCAAACTACTATTTAAGTTCATGGACACATTACCTGCCTCGATCGACTGAATAATATCATCCTCCTGACCCTTAAAGTTCAATTTCAAATTCGTTTGATCAAAACTAAACGATGCTTCTGTATTATATCCTAAATTCAGATTCATTTTATCACCAATCTTACCATTGATGTTCACCTGAATCTTCTCATCAAAATCAAATATATTATTATTTCTTGATCGCTCTGTCAGCGAAGGATTACCCACATACTGATGCTTAAATCCAAACAACAATTCTGCCGAGCCTTGCATCTTAAGTCGCACGCCTCCAGGACCGAATAATTTGTCTGCAGGACCGATATTAAATTTCATATCCGTAATATCGAACTTGCTCTCATTGTCATGTTCCACTTCACTTATTTTGCCCTGCCAATATTTCCCCATCTCTTCACGCTCACTATAAGCACGATATTCGTCCATTGTCATCATGTATGGCGTAGCTATATCCACATCACCTATACGGGTGTGCACCACATAACAACCCATCACTGCATCGTACTCAACCGTAGTCGTCACATTGTCAGGATTTTGCAAATCCAAACTACTGCGAGGGCTAACCAATGTCTCATAATCATCTACACCCACTGACTGCACTTGCAACGGAGCCATCTTCACGCTATCGTTCTCTTGCCAAGATGCAATACTATCTTGCACCTGCGCCATAATTAGCACAGGTAAAATGCTCAAAAATATGATTACTAGTCTCTTCACTATAAAAATATTACTTCAATCAAAGCATTTTTAATGCTTGCTTAATCACTTGTTCTACACTCGCAGACGCATCTGCCTTCAAGATCTTATCAACGACCTTACCACTTGCCGCTGCAGCAAACCCTAGCATCGTCAGCGCACTCACCGCCTCTTGTTTCACCTCATTATCCATACCATGCAACTCTAAAGCGTACCCGCCTGCGGCATCCTCGAAAATTTCTTGATTATTCGAACCAAGGTCTATCTTCAGCACCTTATCTTTAAGATCCACAATAATACGCTGAGCTGTCTTTGGGCCAAGACCCTTTACCTGTGCTAATGCACGAGAATTGCCTGTCGCTATAATCTGGCGTATCTCGCCGGCAGAGTATGCCGACATAATCATTCTTGCTGTATTTGCACCTATTCCACTAACAGTCATCAACATCAAGAACAATTCGCGCTCACCACGAGTAAAAAAGCCGTACAACTCATGAGTATCCTCACGAATAATCTCGGTAATAAATAATTTTGCTTCTGTATTTTCCTTACCCACTAATGATGAATAAGTAGGTAATGCTATATTGATTGCATACCCCACACCTGCCGCCTCTATCACAGCATAGGTAGGGTTCAAATCCGTCAAATTTCCTTTGATATACTCTATCATAATCTTCTTTATAATCTACGATTATACAAAAACGTGCAAAATTACTAAAAATTTAGCATATAAACAAGAAAATTACATAAAAATTACTTTTTATTGCATGTTTGCAAAAAAAACACTACCTTTGCACTCTAAATTAAATATTCCTACAAAAACATGGCAAAAACAGAAATCTCTACACTCGGCGAGTTTGGACTTATTAAACATCTAACCAAAGACTTTCCGACCTACCAACCATCTACTCAAAAAGCAATTGGGGACGATGCTGCGGTGATGCATTATGGCGACAAACGAACCCTCGTAACTACCGATCTGCTTCTTGAAGGCATACATTTCAACCTCGAATACGCGCCACTCAAGCATCTCGGCTACAAAGCAGCTGTTGTGAATTTCTCCGACATCTATGCCATGAATGCCACGCCAACACAAATCACTGTGTCTCTTGGAATTAGCAAAAGGTTCTCCGTGGAAGATCTAGAGGAATTATACGCAGGTATTCGCCTTGCATGCGAACGCTACAATGTGGATCTTGTTGGTGGTGACACTTCGGCTTCCATGACAGGGCTCACCATCTCTATCACCTGCCTTGGCACCGCATACGACTCGGACATCGTATATCGCAATGGAGCTAAAGTCAACGATCTCATCTGCGTAACAGGCAACCTCGGTACTGCATACATGGGATTACAACTCCTCGAACGTGAGCGAATTGTCATGCAAGCCAATGAGAAGGCAACCCCTGCTTTCGACGGACGTGAATATCTACTCGAACGCCAACTCAAGCCCGAAGCACGCCGCGACATAATAGAGCAATTACACAAAGCAGGTATCAAACCTACTGCCATGATGGATATCTCAGATGGTCTCAGCAGCGAACTGATGCACATCTGCACCCAATCCAATGTCGGTTGTTCAATCTACGAAGATAAACTGCCTATTGACTACCAAGCTGCTGCATTGGCAGAAGAGATGAACCTCAATATCGTGACCTGCGCCCTTAATGGAGGAGAAGACTACGAACTGCTATTCACCTGCAGTTTAGATGATTATGAGAAACTCATTCCGCTAGAGGACGTATATCTAATTGGTCATATCACCAAGCCTGAACTTGGGACCAATCTCATCGGACGCAACGGTGAAGAACTCGCCCTTCAAGCCCAAGGTTGGAACGCTTTTAAGGAATAAGTATTACCGAATAAAAACGCCACTCTCCAATTTGAAGAGTGGCGTTTTTTATTTCAATAATGTCTTAGTGACAGAACATGATTCCAACATATAACCTAGGCCCCGTTGGATAAATCAATTGCTTGTTAGCTAATGCCAACATCCAATCTAAGCGAAACGTAGCATGTATCCGTTGAGTAATACAATAGTCCATACCAACATATGGATTCACATAGCCAAAACCTTGCTTATGCAAGAGTGCCAAACCTTCAGGCGTCCAATCATTTTGAGAGCCCTCCACAACAGACAATGTACGCATAGCACCACCACCTACCGAACCACCGATATATGGCCACACCTTCTCCAGCCGCCAACAAGCATCAGCAATCACGCCACCCCAACCGGTGCGGATATAACTGCCCTTCTGCAAAAAATCGCGCTGATCACTCACACCCATTTTCAGATTCGAACTAAAGCCCTCCATACCCACGCGCAAATGCTTCCAAAGATTCACACGCATCGATCCACCCAAACCATAGGTCATGCCCTGCGGACTAATATTCACGCCTGAGGGAAGAATTGCGCCGGATGGCTGTCCAAACAGATAGCCCGCATGCACCATCATTCCACCACTACAGCCTTGAAAAATGCGCTGTTTATCAGACTGCAAAGCAGTAGAATCATTTTTCGCAAATGCAATAGTAGCGAAAAGGGTTAATATTAAAAGTATCTTTACTCTAAACACTAGACTCTAAACTAGAACAAATAACCCATCTTGATATAGAAGTTCGCCCACTTGGCATTGTCTTGTTTGTTCAAAGCCATTGCCCAGTCTACTGATAACACAAAGTTTTCATTCATAGCCACCTTCAAACCAACGCCCGCTGCCATATGAGGCAT
>JAEIGA010013621.1_pt1 | contig 12379 bp, 15 predicted proteins | sample 9270691 | NCBI WGS metagenome assembly JAEIGA01 (sample SAMN17057246, study PRJNA624740) | gut metagenome | biome: biome; isolation source: fecal sample | host: Bos grunniens | place: China: Xizang | collected 2019
GGTAAAAAGAAACAACAATATCGATAAGACTCTGAAAAACCTCTCTCTTAACAAAGAGGCGCCGAAGAGTGCTTTCATTCTTCTTGTGCTGCTTTATGCCATAGCATCATTCCTTACGACGAGAACGTCGGTGATGCAGGGCTCCATAGCAATCGGCGGCCAGATGATCAGTTATAATTCCTTCACCGGTGTTTTCTCAATGCTCGGATACATCTGCATAATCTGCCTCGTCATGCTGTTCCGCAGAGTCGGCTATATAGTATCGATGGCTGCGATCATCCTGCAGTCCCCTTTAATGATCTTCAACATTTTCGTGCGCGGCAACCTGCACTCGCTTCCGGGTTTATTCTCCAGCGTACTTATCATCGGAGCGATCTCCATAATCCATTTCAATTACAAGAAGGTCTTGAATTACCAGCAGAGCATCCGTGAGCAGGCCGTTACTGACAGGATCACGGGACTTCCTAACCGCTTCGCATGCAACGAGCTCCTTACCGATCTCCAGAAACGCAGCGAGCCTTTCGTTCTCGTCTCAGTCGACCTGAACGACTTCAAGAGCATCAACGATACAATGGGTCACGACACGGGCGACCAGGTCCTTAGTGAAGTTGCAAGAAGATGGAAGGACCTCGCTAACTCCCTCAGCACTGAGACAGTCGATTTCGTTGCAAGAAATTCAGGCGACGAATTCATGCTCGTCATCAGTGAATTTGAATCTAAGGACGCCATCGAAAAGACCATTGATGCTTACAGAGCCGCACTCGAAAAGAAGATCACGATCGATGACTGCGACTACTATCTCACAGCGTGCTTCGGTTATTCCCTCTTCCCTGAAGACAGTGATGTTATCGAAAACATCTACCTCTTTTCCGACGCAGCTCTGCATGAGGTTAAGAAGACCGGCAGCGGCAGCAGAGTCATGAGATTTACACCGGATGTCCTGAATACAGAGAGATCTCTCGAGATCGAGCGTAAGATCCGTTCTGCATTAAGCAACGATAAGATCTTCTTCCATCTCCAGCCCCAGTATGACATCAACCACAACCTCAGAGGCTTCGAAGCTCTGGCTCGTATGAAGGACGACGACGGTTCCATGATCAGCCCTGCTGATTTCATTCCCATTGCCGAGAAGACAGGTCTCGTAGACAGGATCGACATGCGTGTATTCGAACTCGCAGTTGAGTTCCTCGCCAAAGTTTCAAAAGAGACGGAAAACAATGTCATGATGAGCGTCAACGTATCCGTAAGACACTTAATGAAGAACAACTTCATAAACGATATCAAGCAGGTGCTTAAATACCATGAGATCTCACCTGAGCGCATCGAGATCGAGATCACCGAATCCATCATGATCGATTCCGCAGAAAAGGCTCTGCAGCGCATCAATGAGATCAAGGCAATGGGCATGAAGGTTGCGATAGATGACTTCGGTACAGGCTATTCATCCCTCAGTTACCTGAACAACTTCCCTTCAGATCTTCTCAAGATCGACAAGGCATTTATAGATCAGATGAGTTTAAGCGAATCTTCAAAGCAGTATGTAGCCATGATCATTTCGATCGGCCACATCCTCCACTTGAAGGTAATCTCCGAAGGTGTTGAATCCGCAGATCAGGTAGACATTCTCAAGAATATCGGCTGCGACTACATTCAGGGATTCGTCTGGGGCAAGCCGATGCCGCCTGAGGAAGCGGGCAAGCTTGTCGGATCAATTAAGAAATAAGAGGAAGGTTAAGATTGTTGGCAAGGGCCGGGCTTATTGAAGTCCGGTCCTTTTGTTTGCTTCAGATCCACTGGATGAATGCAGTCTTATCAGTGCTGTTGTATCCAGCATTCTCGTAAAATCTCAATGTCTCAGGTCTCTTCGAACCTGTAAGGAGCATCATCTTATAGCAGTTGTTATCTTTTGCGATCTGCTTTGCATGATCAAGGCATGCTCCCGCATATCCCTTTTTCCTGTAATCCTCATGCGTGACAACATTCTCAACAAACGCATATGGTCTTACATTTCTTGAAAGATTAGGAATGATAACGCATACACATGACGATACTATTTTTCCGTCAACTTCATAAACTATAAGGTGATGATTAGGGTCGGATATGATCTGCTCCCAGGTATTCTTAAGATGCTCGTCGTGCTCGGGAATGCTTTCCTCATGCAGATATAAATAAAGCTCCAGAATGGAATCAAGATCGTTTATTTTTGCTTCGCGGATCATATTGGTATCCCCCATTTATGTTCAGTTGAATTCTAACACTAATATCAGACAGGTTTGCCTGCCAGGATCTCTTTATAGTCTTTCAGGTTCTTTTTCAATAGTTCCGGTATATCCAATTCATAAGGACATCTTGTTTTGCAAAGTCCGCATTCAACACACGAATCTATCTTAAGCATCTCCTGCTGCCAGTAATCCGTAAGCCAGTTCTGAGACGGAGCTCTTCTGATCATCTGGCTCATTCTTGCACACTGGTTGATAGTAATGTCCACCGTGCACGGCATACAATATCCGCAGCCCCTGCAAAACTCACCCAGAAGCTCGTTTCTGTCCTTTTCGATCTCGGCTTTGATTTCTTCTGTCATTTCCGCTTCATTCCCGAAAAAGCCAAGCCATTCATCGAGTTCCGACTGTCTTTGAATTCCCCAGATGGGGAGAGCATCAAACTGGCTCATAAAAGCCATGCATGCTCTGGAGTTTGTCAGAAGTCCTCCGGAAAGGCCCTTCATCGCAATAAACCCGATATCGTTTTCTTTGCAGCTTTTCACAAGTTCAATATCGCGTTCACTTGCAAGATACGAGAAGGGAAACTGCAAAGTCTCATAAAGTCCGCTTTTAACAATATCTTCGGCAACACCGATCTTGTGCGCGGTTATTCCAATGTGTCTTACTTTGCCCTGCTTTTTTGCTTCCACCAAGGCGTTATAGATCTCATCTTCTTCGTTATAGCATTTTGCCGCACAGTGAAGCTGATAGATATCTACATAATCAGTCTTAAGATTAGAGAGTGTTGTATTAAGATCCTCTTCAAATTTAGCCTTTGTAGTTGCTTGTGTTTTCGAAGAAATAAATACTTTTTCGCGCATGCCTTCAAAAGCTTTTCCGACCTTTTCCTCGCTGTCGGAATATGCTCTGGCAGTATCGAAAAATCTCATTCCGCCGTCGTATGCGTTTCTCAAAAGGCTTACTGCTTCATCCTCGCTGACCCTTTGTATCGGGAGTGCTCCGAAAGCATTCCGGGGAACCGTAATATCAGTCTTGCCGAGACGTATATTTTTCATAAGGCTGCCTCCGTCACACAGTCATATTCTGCTCTCCCCACTTCTTCAGTTCGAGAAGGATGGGGATTATGCTCTTCGCTTTATCCGTGAGTCTGTATTCGACACGGACCGGCATCTCATCATACTGGGTCCTTAAGACCATGCCGTCAGCTTCCATTTCCTTAAGTGAAGTGGCCAGCATAGTATTGGTGATGCCGTAAATACCTCTTCTGAGTTCGCCGTATCTTACAACTTCCTTTTGGTCTATGAGGCAGAGGATCAGTATTTTCCATTTGCCGCCGATAAGATCGAGCACACGCTTTAAGCCGCAGCCTTTTCCGGCAATGTCTTCACAAAGGATCTCTTTCTTGCTCATCAGTATTCTCCTTATTCAAGCCCGGTAAGATATTCCGTACCAGGTCAATATAATCTGCGTACTTGATAAGGAAATTATACCAGATATACTTGAAGTATCAAAGGCAACCACAGAACAAAAGGAGGTTCAACATGGAATACAGATTTAATGAAAACAACTTTACAGATGAGGTTATGAACAGCAATATTCCCGTCATGATCGATTTCTACGCAGAGTGGTGCGGACCCTGCCGCATGATGTCACCTGTCGTCGAAGAGTTCGCTAAAGATTACGACGGCAAGGTAAAGATCGGCAAGATCAACGTCGACGAGGAAAGTGACCTGGCAATGAGATTCGGCGTACAGAGCATCCCGAGCTTCGTCTTCATAAAAGACGGCAAAGTAGTTGAAAGAATAACAGGAGCAATGCCGAAGCCTGTATTGAGAAACTATCTTGAGGATCTTGCGGCGGGATAATTATCAAACGCCCCTCAATGAAAACAGTATTAGAATATATAAGGAATAGGAGGATATTTTCGACGGAGGTATAAAAATGGATAAGATCAGAATCGCTTTTTTCGATGCAAAAGATTACGATAAGCAGTCGTTCATAGAGTCAAACGACAACGGTGAATTCGAGATTACTTTTCTTGAGACGAGGCTCACATCAGACACAGTTAAACTTGCAGAAGGAAACGATGTCGTGTGTGTATTCGTAAACGATGACATTGATAAGAAAGTCATCGATCAGCTTGCAAAACTAGGAGTAAGACTCGTTGCATTAAGGTGCGCAGGATACAACAATGTCGATGTTGAATATGCTTACGGGAAAGTTCATATAGTACGCGTTCCGGCATACTCGCCCTACGCTGTCGCAGAGCATGCAATGGCACTTTTGCTGACCTCCATAAGAAGGATCCACAAAGCCTACATCCGCACAAAAGATTTCAATTTCAGCCTGAACGGACTTACGGGTTTTGACCTTCACGGAAAGACAGTCGGCGTAATCGGTACCGGTAAGATCGGCCGCATCTTCATTGATATCTGCCGCGGATTCGGTATGAACATAATCGCATACGACAAGTTCCCTGCCGCTGATTCCGGCATTGAATACGTATCGCTCGACGAGCTCTGGGAAAGAAGCGACATCATATCATTCCACTGCCCTCTTACAGAAGAGAACAGGCATATGGTAAACGCTGATACCATCGCGAAAATGAAGAAAGGCGTTGTCCTCATCAACACGTCGCGCGGTGCCCTGATCGATTCTGAAGCACTGCTCGAAGGCATCAAACAGAGAAAGATCGGTGCGGCATGCCTCGACGTTTACGAGGAGGAATCGAACATATTCTTCCACGATTATTCGGGCCACATCGTCAACGACGACACGCTCGCAAGACTCATCTCGATGCCGAACGTAATAGTCACTTCGCACCAGGCATTCCTGACCAATGAGGCGCTGAAGAATATCGCTGATACCACGCTTGAAAACATACGCGGTTTCTTCGCTTCAGACACCTGCCCCAACGAGGTCTGCTACAAGTGCGCAAACCTTGCAAACTGCAAACAGACGCACGAGAAGAAGTGCTTCTAAAACAGAAAAAACACTAAGAAAAAAGGATGTCTCCGATGAGACATCCTTTTATATGTTCTGAATTAATTCTGATTCAATTACTCTTCAAAGCCGAGCATGTAATACATGGAATCGTATACACCTTCAATGAATTCGGCGTTGGTTACAAGATTCTCTCTGCCGGGCATGAATTCCAAAGCAGATGTATCGAATGCATCAAGTACCAGATTGAGATATTCGGGATCTGACATAGCCTCATCGGAATCGCCTTCGTACTCTTCTGATGCAGCGTCGAAAGCAGCGCTGATAACATCATCAATGTTGGTAGGAGCGTTGAAAACGATGAGTGTGTTAAAGCCCGCATCCTTAACTGTGAAACTTGTCTGTGCATAGATTGCATCAAGGATGGCATAGACCTTTGCATACTGCTCATCTGTAAGTGTCTCGAACTCGAATCCAAGTGAGTAAACAAAGTCTTCAGCGAGGAACGCACGGACTTCGGTGACAAATTCATCTGCTTCGATCGTGTTGTCGAGAGATGAAAGAGCGGAAGGATCGTTGTTGGTAACTGCGAGGATCATGCCTGTTGCAGCATCTGTATAAGGGATCTCGAATGAGCACTCATACTTTACTTCACCCAATACGATGTTTCCGTTGTATTCGCTGAAATAGAATGTTGCCGTGCAGTTCTTGCCGTTGCTGCCCTGGAAATCTTTTGTGAAGACATTTCCTGTGCCTGCAACTTCATCAGGGACAAGCTCAAAACCGTCTGCAGCATGCTCGCCGAGGTTTCCGTTTGCCTCAAATGTTGTTCCGTAGAAATCGATGCCTCCGGAGATCATTGCATTGCCTCTGAGATTGCTGATCCTTACTTCGCCTACAGTTGCTTCTGCAATTGTAGTTGCTGTATCAGTGTTGTTGTAAACAGCGATCTCAATGCCCCTTTTATTTGCACTCTTGAGAACAATGTAGCTTGAGTACCATGAATAGGGCTGAACAGTTGTTGTACCCACTGTTTCTGTCTCGAAAGTCCAGCCGTTATCGGTGAGATCCTTTACCGGCATAGGGAAATCGAACTTAACTCCGTCGATAACGAACTGACCGACATTTGAGTCATCCATCTTCTCTGCTACGAGTGTCTTGGCTTCGTCCTGCCAAGGTGTTTTGTTTCTGTTACAGCCTGCGAAAATACCGACTGCCATTACGACTGCCATTACGGCAGCTAATAATCTTGCTTTCTTCATAAACAACCCTTTCTTATACAAAAATCTCCCCGATTGTAGCAAAACGGAGGACGTGTCGCAATATTTTTTGACAAACGGAATACACACCACCTTTTAATCTGCAACATTTTCAGAATTCGTTCTGTATATATGGCAGAACCGAACAAAAAGGAGATTTACAAAAATGAATAAGTTGATTAAAAAGATCGCATGTGCAGGAATCGCATTAATGTTTGTTTTAGGTGCTTTTACAGGCTGCAAATCAGGCAAGACCGGATCTGAGAATACAGTTAATCTGCCCGCTTACTCATCAGTAAAGGATCCTGACGGAAACCTTGCTCAGAAAGGAAAGATCGGCGATATGGAATACGAGATCCTGAGCAAGGAATCTTACGGAACTCACGAAAAGAAGAGAGGCTGCTATGTAGATCAGCTCGAGCAGTTGGATTCTCCCTACTTCATAGTTGTTACTTCAGGATCAAAGGCTAAAGACGGCACTGAGATCAACATCGTCGATCTCGGAATGCAGGACGGCAAGCTTGTTATCGTAGTTGAAGAAACCGTTAATTCCAAATCTAAGTCAACAATCGAAGGCACACCCTGCTGTGTATTGGAAATCGATCACGATCATATGCCTTTAGATTTCCTGATCGTAAGCACAAGCGGAGAAGAGTTCAATTTTATCAACGAATAATCTGATTACTTTACAGCCCCTAAAACAATGCAGGTTCCGTTAGTCCGGGACCTGCATTTTCTTATGTGCAAAAATGGTCAAATGCTGACTTACAACAAAGACAATAATCCGGACAGATCGTTGATCGTATGATCCTGTCCGAAATCTTTATCCTCATCCGTGCGGTTAATTAGAATACCCTTTGTTCCGGCATTATGCGCGCACTCAATATCCTTTTTCTCGTCGCCTGCAAAAACCAGTTCTGAAGGATCAATATGAAACTCTTCAGCAATCCTTATCAATCCTGTTCCCAACGGTTTTCTGAAACCAATGTCATTGGAAGTATATGGCAGATCAATATACTCTATCAGTTTGCCAAGATCACCCAACGCATATTCGTTATCCATTCCATATGGAACATCTGACAGCGTCGCAGTCAGGATGCTTTTTCCTTTTAATTCTTTCAAAACAGCTTCTGCTTCAGGATAGATTTCCACGTCTGTTCTGAAAAAAGAATAAAACTCTCTTTTAATATCATTGATCAGGTGTTTGTCGATCTTCGTACCTTCAAGGATCTCACCGAATATCTCATCTGAAGACACTTCGATCTCTCGCGGGTTGATCCTGGTATTGTATTTGGTAAGAACACTTCCTATGTGAGCGTATTCTTCTTCCAATATGGCAATACTTAATTTTTCAGATACGGTCTCAAAAGCCGGTCTGTATAATTTTGACCAGTTAAGCGGGATCGGATAATAAGTTAAGGTTTGTCCGATATCAAAAATAATCGCTTTAATCATATTTCAATTTGTTCTTTATTCTCTGACATGCTTCTATGTGCATGATCCAGTGTCTTGAAAAAGGCATCTGAATAAGACCGCGCACATCTTTTTTGCACCAGTAATCGATCAGCCAGACTGCATTCTCATCATTACTTACAACGCCCAATGACTGCAGTTTTTCTTTTCGCTCATCCGGAACCTTGATCTTAAGATCACCATATGTCAGATCACGTATGATATCTTCCGTGCTTTTCTTTACATCTGCAACATAAGAATACAATTCATCTATGTTCAGCTGTTTGGTGAAATCAGAGATCTGTTCCTTAACCAGCTCATTACCTGTTGTAATCAAATTTGAATTTATACGGCTCTGATAGTTGCCGGAAAACAATATCTCTTCATCACCTTTAACAAGCGTGTGTGCAACGATATCTTCTATCCTGAAAACATGCCATATGGAATACGCAATATTCTTGCTGTGATATCCGTCTGCATTCATATAAGGCATAGCATCAAAATCTTCTCTTTTAAGATCTTCCCTAAACGAAAGAAGCGTATCCATAAGATCATTTCGAAGATTGAAAAGAACAGCTTTGCCCTGATCAAAAGTGTCAGCCTTTTTGAACAGCTGCTGCATTCTTTTATTTTGATCAGACCATTCTTTATTCACACGGAGCCTCCGACATTGATGGCAAATCCGCTTACTCTTTCAGTGTGCCCGTCTGCATAAACCTCATACTTATCGAAAACGATTTCCACTGCTCCAAAAAACCAAAGCCCGTGACCACCTATATATTTAGGGTATTCAACTTCCGGTTCTTCATTATCGGTTTCTTCCTCATCAATTTGAAACGGCTCTCCATCAGGGGTGCGGACGTCGTCTGAACTATGCTGATCATGAGGACGAAAAGTCGCTTGATGGTATACAACGAATCCGTACCACGGAACTAAAGGTGAATACATTGTGCTTCCGCCATCCAAAAAAGTGGACCTGCAAAATGGAATCAGGAAAATACCGGCAATAATTATAATCGCGATAATGGTATATATGCTGGGGCTTCTATACTTCCTGGACATTTTATCTCTCCTATACATCTAGGCTCATTATACTAGACGATTCGGGATATTCTGAACTATAGAACTATATTATCCCAGCCATTCGGACTTGAGAAGTCTGTATTCCAAACGGGTCTTCATTTTGCCGTCATGCCATTCGTGATCAATATGCTCTGCTTCTTTTATCATTCCGCACTTTTGCATAACACGTTCCGAACCGACATTTTCTGCAAGACATCCGGTAGTGATCCTGTACACATTATCCTCAGTGAATGCGTATTCTATCACCTTCTTCAGAGCTTCCGTGGTATATCCTTTGCCCCAGAATTTCGGATATGTGAAATAACCCATATGAACAAGCTTTCCGACCGGCGTATTATCGGTAACAGTGTAGCCGATGCTTCCCACCTGCTCATGAGTCTCTTTCAACTCCATGTGCAGGAAATAAAACTTACGATCTATACTTGCCATGTCTTCCAATACATTTTTAAATTCTGCTTTAGCAGATTCAATAGAATCCGACCTGATGTCGCCCATGTAATACATGGTCTGATCGTCTGTTTTCAATCTGTAGAAGTCATCGAAATCTCCAGTGACATAGTCTCTGAGTATAAGTCTGTCAGTTTCAAGATAGATCATTATTCAACCCGTATATCTTTTCGCTTTAATACCGCGATTGCTGCATAGTGCAAAACATCAAAGCTGTCAGGCACCGTCTCCAGAAGCTTTCTGTGTTCTGCATCCCACTTTGCAAGATCCTCCGGTGACAAAGAAGCTCCGACGCCTCTGCAGGCTATCATGCGGCCGTGCCATGATTCCTTTGTGAAAGGAACTTTCAGGTCGTACACTTCCTGATCTTCCAACTCGAAATAATCGTTCATGACATCCGGAATATTAATAGGACGCCTTGTCTCACCTCCGCCTGTCCAGGACGGATTATATTTCCTGATGAGATCTTCGCTCCTGCCTGCAATCTCATCTTCAAAAGGAAGCCACGCCATGAAAAGAATAACGAGCCTGCCATCCTTTTTGAGTATCCTGTGAAACTCCGGAGCAACCTTATTGTGATCAAAATAGAAGAAGCACTGACATGCCGTAAGCACGTCAAAAGACTCTGCAGGGAAATCGATCTTCTCGGCAGAAACAGTTTTGAATTCGATATTCATTCCGGCTTCGCCAGCGAGTCTTTTTGCCTGTTCGATCTGCTCGGGAGATATGTCGGTTCCGGTCCACTCTGCACCGTAACCGTACATGTTCCTGGGCAATACACCTGTACCGGTTCCGAGGTCGAGCACCTTCTGACCCTTGATGCACAGTCCCCTGTCAGCTACTTTCTTATAAAACTCCTCAGGATAAATATCCCTGTATTTTGCATAATATTCAGAGGTCTTTCCCCAGTCGAAAGCTTTGCCTGCATCTATTCTGTTATCTTTTATATCCATAATCTATCTCCTTTTAAATGTCACATTGTGCCATTTACTTATGGGGATTATAATGCTGTAAGAAGGCCGATTCAATAAAATTATACTTAATGTCTCACATTCGCATAAATGCGTCATTTAAGGAGAATCCCATGAGAGATACATCAGTAAGGATCAAAAAGACAAAGGATTCCATCGCTGAAGCACTTGTCTCTTTGATAGAGAACAACAACTACAATGAGATAACCATTCAGGAGATCGCATCCGAATGCAACATATCAAGACGAACCATATACCGTCACTTCAAGACTAAAAATGAGATCCTGAGCTACAGCTTCAGATCCTGTGTATTAAAACTTGCCGACTACATTTCGCTTCAGGATACGAATGATCTTCACAAACTCTGCCTGGAGTACTTCAGATTCTGGGAAGAAAATATAGACAGACTCCTGATGATGAACGAAGCGGGTGTCCTATTCAGTTTCGGAAGTGAATTCGATTCCCTTGTCAGCATAATTGCCGACAGAATGATAAGCCGCGCCTCATCAAATCCGCTTTCTCCTTCAGAGATAAGCATGTTCAGATACCGTTTTGCTTTTGAGACCGCCGGATTCTGGCAGGTAACGGAACTGTGGAGTCAGGAAAAGCCCAGAAGAAGTGCCGAAGAGATGGCAGAGTTCATTGTAAGAATAATCGAAAATAACAGATAAAATTCTTAGTTAGTTATCTTCAAGCTTTACATACCCCACAATGATAAATCTATCTGATAGGACGGGTGGAGAACAGTTCAAACCATCAGTAATGTGTGCACGTTCTGATACTTAAGCAACAGATTGGCGGCATAGTGTCGGAAACGCAGATAATGCTATAATCTGTGTAAATCTTTCTAATGGATTTGCTGTTTTTAATATAGGCTAATGGGTGATAGCAGGGAGATAATGCGAATGAAGAAGATAAAGATGACTGCACTTGTTCTGTGTGCATCGATGCTGGCGGGAACAGCAGGATGCAATGCAACGGATAAGCCTGATATGACTTCCTTTTCTCAGACGGAAGCTGCAACAGAAACATCAACCGAAGACACGCAGGCCGTAACGGAAGAAACAAAGCCGGTTGTCATTGATTCAGGCATCGATTACCTTGAAGGTTATGAGAAGTTCGAATTAACTTCCACGGATCTTGAGAACGGCGTCTGGGCAGATATTATCTCCGGCGACCGCGGAAACGATTCGTCACCCGAACTCTCCTGGGAGCCTGTGGATGGCGCTTCGGAGTATGTCATTTACATGGTTGACATGAATACTCCGGATATGATCATATCCGGCGTTATCCACTGGAAAGCCGGCGGTATTACGGTAACTGAACTTCCCCAAGGCTGGGCATCCTCAAGTGATTATATAGGTCCCAATCCAGGGGCTGGCGTAACTCATGTCTATGAGATATATGTTGTAGCTCTTAAGGGACCCGTCGAAAGACTTAAAGGCAGTGTCAGATCTGTCGCTCTCAATTTTGAAACCTTCATTCAGGAACTTGATATCGACAGTGAAGGCAACACCGGAAATATCCTGGCATACGGCAAGATATCCGGAACCTATACGGGTTAAAGAGATTGAAACGATATTAAGATCTTTATAATAGTTACGAACGGATCAAAAGACTCAGCGATCTTCTTTCTTGCCGAATCGTAAATAGAAGTTACGGTCGTCCTTGCTACACCCATTCGGTTGGAACATTCTTCCTGTGTCATGCCTTCTTTATCCATTGTATGGTTTCCATAAATTCACATAATAACAAACGTTTAGTTTCGATCATTTTCTATTCCTCTGGTTTTCATCATCAGATAGCAATTGATCCCCTGTTTATAAAAGTCAGGAAGTTCTCCAACACATTTATATCCCAGGTTTTCATATAATTTCCTTGCTCTTGGATTAAAGTCATCTACAGTTAAAAAGTATTTAGCCCGAGGCTGATCAGAAGCATTATCCTCGAAAAATCTCATAAGCTGTTTCCCGATGCCATGACTTCTGTATTCTTCTTTAAC
>JAEIGA010013622.1_pt1 | contig 12377 bp, 11 predicted proteins | sample 9270691 | NCBI WGS metagenome assembly JAEIGA01 (sample SAMN17057246, study PRJNA624740) | gut metagenome | biome: biome; isolation source: fecal sample | host: Bos grunniens | place: China: Xizang | collected 2019
CCACCAATGGCATCTTACTTTGGTAAATCAATCGATATGCATTATGGATATTTTCGATCAATTCGTTGCTGAAACCTCTGCGACGTAATCCCACAAGGTTCAAACCGCAATATGCCGCAGGTTCTCTCGAACACATAATGAAAGGAGGGATGTTCTGACTGAAACGTGTACCGCCTCCCACCATAGTATATCCTCCTACACGACAGAATTGGTGCATCAAAACACCGGCACTTAATATCGCATTGTCATCAATGATAGTCTCGCCTGCTAATTTGGTGCTGTTACCGATGATACAACCATTACCAACGATGGCATCATGCGCAATGTGTACACCCTCCATGAGTAAGTTGTTGCTACCAACACAGGTTTTCCATTTTGCTGCTGTTCCACGGTTGATGGTGACATTCTCACGAATCTTATTGTTGTCACCAATCTCTGCAGTTGTTTCTTCGCCAACAAATTTAAGGTCTTGCGGCACTGCGCTGATGACTGCACCCGGGAAGATGGTGTTGTTGTTGCCGATTCTTGCACCATACAATACAGTAACACTGTTCATCAAAACATTATTGTCACCAATGACAACGTTCTTGTCAATGAAACAGAAAGGACCGATCTCACAGTTTTCCCCAATCTTTGCTTCGGGGTCAATGAATGCTAAAGGGCTTATTTTACTCATAGTTATTGTTTACTTATTTTTAATAATTTGTGCTGTAAAAGTAGCTTCAGCCACCATGTTTTCACCAACGAAGACGTATCCTCTCATAGACGATATGCCATGGCGCAGAGGGGCTAATAATTCGATTTTGAAAAGTAGAGTGTCACCGGGTACTACCTTTTGGCGGAACTTCACGTTCTCAATCTTTGTGAAATAAGTGCTCCAGCGTTCCGCTTCTTCAACTGAGTTTAAAATCAATAATCCTCCTGCTTGTGCCATTGCCTCAATCAATAAGACTCCTGGCATAACCGGTTCTGATGGGAAATGTCCTTGGAAGAAAGGCTCATTGCTTGTGACGTTCTTTACTGCAACAATGGATGTCGGACCGAGTTCAATGACTTTATCTACCAACTGCATGGGGAAACGGTGGGGGAGTAGCTGATGAATTCTATTGATATCCATCACCGGTTTTTTGTTACAGTCGTAGATGGGTGCTTGTACCTCATGTGCGCGAATTTCCTTGCGTACAAGGCGTGCAAATTTGTTGTTGATAGTATGTCCGGGGCGTGTGGCAATGATACGTCCTTTAATAGGTTTTCCTATCAGCGCCATATCACCGATAATGTCAAGCAATTTATGACGAGCAGGCTCGTTTTCCCAACTTAATGGTTTGTGGTTTAGGTAACCCAACGCTTTCGCATCGCGATGTGGAATACCAATGTTATCTGCCAACTTGTCAAGTCGCTCTTGTGGCATCTCATTTTCATATATGACGATGGCATTGTCCAAATCGCCTCCTTTGATCAGTCCTGCTGCAAGTAGTTGTTCAATTTCACGAACGAATACAAAGGTTCTGCAAGGCGCAATCTCGCTTTCAAAATTATCCATGTTGTCCAATGTCGCAAACTGACTGGAGAGAACTTTGGAGTTGAAAGCAATCATGGCTGTAATGCTAAATTCTTCATCAGGCAATATGGTAATACATGCACCTGTTTGTTCGTCTTTGACTTCTAATTTCTTGTGTATGATATAATAATCCTTGACTGCATTTTGTTCAATGATGCCCACACGTTTAATATGCTGAACGTAAATCTCTGCACTTCCATCCAGGATTGGAACTTCCGGACCATTCACTTGAATCAAGCAGTTATCTACTCCCAACGCATATAACGCAGCAAACGCATGTTCAATGGTGCTGCATCTTGCCTCACCTTTTCCTAATACTGTTCCGCGGGTGGTTTCAATGACATTTTCGGCGATGGCATCTATGATGGGCATGCCGTCTAAGTCAATACGTTGGATCTTGTAACCATGGTTTTCAGGTGCCGGATTAAATGTGACTGTCAAGTTTAATCCGGTGTGCAGACCTTTACCGCACAAAGAGAAACTTCCTTTTAATGTCGTTTGTTTCATTGTCGTTCTCTTTTATTGATTGTTCAGTAGTTCTTTTAGTTCTTTGATTTCCTTTTTCATCTGGTTCAAATCAGCCCACATGTCCGGTAAGTTTTTGAATACAGCGCTTGATTTCCAGAAATTACGTCCTTCAATGGCAGGGCTACCTTGAATACTGGTACCTTCCTTCTTGATACTATTAGGAATACCGGATTGTGCGCCAGCCATGGTCCGGTTGGCAATATTTGCATGTCCTGCAATACCCACCTGTCCGCCAAACATACACCATTCACCGATTTTGGTACTACCGGCAACTCCTACTTGTGATGACATGACGGTATTGGCACCTACTTCTACGTTGTGTGCGATTTGAACAAGGTTGTCTAATTTGACCCCCTTATGAACGTAGGTGGACCCCATTGTTGAACGGTCAACGCATGAGTTGGCACCAATTTCTACATCATCTTCAATGGTAACAATACCAATTTGAGGGATTTTGTCATATCCTGTCTCTGTAGGTGCAAAACCGAATCCGTCTGCTCCGATAACACAACCGGAATGAAGTATGACCCGATTTCCGATCTTACAGTCATGGTAAATGGATACGTGGTTGTATAGGAGACAGTCTTCCCCCACAGAAGCGTTGTCATACACGACTGTATGTGGATAAATCTGTGTGCCTTTTCCAATTTTTACATTTTCGCCGATATAAGCAAAAGGGCCGATATAGCAATCCTCTCCAATGGTAGCGGTGGGAGCAACAAATGCCAATGAGTCAACACCTGTTTTCTTGGGCTTGCTCATTTCATATAGCGCAAGCAATTTAGCTACAGCTTCATACGGGTTGTCCACTCGGATAAGTGTAGGCTTGATTTCTTTCTCTAACACCAATTCTTTGTTGACCAGTACAATGCTGGATTGAGTTTCGTATATGTATGAAGTGTATTTGGGATTTGCCAAGAATGAGAGTGCTCCCGGTACTCCTTCCTCTATTTTGGCAAACGTACTAACTGTAGTGTTTTCATCACCTTCGACGGTTCCTTGAATGAATCCGGCGATTTGTTTTGCACTAAATTCCATAGATGAAAATTTTAATCATTTCTAATCTGCAAATTTCGGTAAAAAAAATGAGATTCACTGCAAATAAACCAATAAAATATCTGATTCAAGCATATATAAACAAAAAACACAGCCAATGAATCCATTGACTGTGCCTATTGTGTATATCAGCATTTTATAGAATACTGCTCAATAATGCAGCCATTTGCTCTTGCATCTCTTTCGCTTTTTCGCGAGCAACGTCGGCAAATTTTTCAGTATTGTCCGCATAGATGATGGCACGACTGTTGTTGACAATCAGACCGCAAGTCTTGTTCATGCCATATTTGCATACTTCTTCCAATGAGCCGCCTTGTGCACCAACACCCGGTACCAGCAAGAAATGTTCGGGAGCGATTTTGCGGATTTCTTCAAACATCTTTCCTTGTGTGGCCCCAACTACATACATCATATTTTCGTCGTTGGCCCATTCTTGGCTCTTTTTGAGGACTTTTTCAAATAGGCGCTCTCCATTCTCATCAGCAGTGAATTGGAAATCCTGTGAACCTTTGTTGCTTGTTAAGGCTAACAAAATCACCCATTTACCTTCATATCCCAGGAATGGTGTAACGCTGTCTTCTCCCATGTAGGGTGCAACAGTAACAGCGTCTAATTGTATTTCTTCAAAAAAGGTGCGGGCATACATGGCTGATGTGTTTCCAATGTCACCACGTTTGGCATCGGCGATGATAAATTGGTCAGGATAGTTCTCGTTGATGTATTGAATGGTCTTCTCAAATGAAATCCATCCTTTGACTCCCATGCTTTCGTAAAATGCCAGATTGGGCTTATATGCGATACAATATGGAGCTGTTGCATCAATGATGGCTTTATTAAAAGCAAAAATAGGATCTTCTTCTGTCAGTAAGTGTGCAGGAATCTTCTTGATGTCAGTATCTAATCCTACGCACAAGAATGTTTTTTTTCGTTTTATATTTTCAAAAAGTTCTTGCTTGTTCATGATTTTTATCTTTTATGCTGTTTATAGTTCACTTTCTTTCATTCTTTCTGCATTTTCAGCTACAATCAACTGGTCGATGCAGTCCTGGATGTTTCCATCCATGAATGATGATAAGTTTTGCATGTTGTATCCGATGCGGTGGTCAGTAATACGACTTTGCGGGTAGTTGTATGTTCTGATCTTCGCAGAGCGGTCACCGGTAGACACCATTGTCTTGCGCTTGCTGGCGATGTCATCAATGTATTTCTGATGTTCTTTATCATAAATGAAAGTACGCAAACGAGCCAAAGCGCGTTCTTTGTTTTTGGGCTGGTCACGTGTTTCGGTACATTCAATCAGGATTTCTTCTGTTTCACCTGTATTGGGGTTTTTCCACATATATCGGGCACGTACACCTGATTCAACCTTGTTGACGTTCTGTCCTCCGGCACCACTTGAGCGGAAGGTGTCCCATTTGATTTCTCCCTCGTTGATTTCAACATCAAATTCTTGGGCTTCCGGCAATACAGCTACTGTGGCAGCAGAAGTATGAACACGTCCTTGAGTTTCTGTGGCAGGGACTCGTTGTACGCGATGCACTCCGGATTCATATTTTAGTGTTCCATAGACTTTCTCACCGGTAACACTGAAAATAATTTCTTTGAATCCACCGGCAGTTCCCTCATTGAAACTGGAGATAGATATTTTCCAACCTTTTAATTCGCAATATTTGGTATACATCTTGAAGAGGTCGCCGGCAAATAGTGCAGCTTCGTCTCCTCCCGTTCCACCGCGTATCTCCATGATGACGTTCTTGTCATCTTCCGGATCGGCAGGAATAAGTAACAGTTTGATTTCCTCTTCAATTTCAGGTATGCGTTTTTCTGCAATAGCCATTTCTTCACGAGCCATCTCCTTGATTTCGGGGTCGTCTTCAGTGGCAAGCATTTCTTTAGCATCTTTCAAATTGGTCAGACAATCCAAGTATTCTTGGCGTGCTTTGACGATGTCGCCCAGGTCTTTGTATTCTTTTGTGAGCTTAACATATCGTTTTTGGTCACTGATGACACTGGGATCTGTGATGAGAGTGGCTACTTCTTCGTAGCGGCTCATTAAACCTTCTAATTTGTTCAGTAAGGAGTTTTCTGCCATTGTTTTATAGAAAGATTAGTAGTTGAACTCTCCAAACTCGCTCTTGATGGTCAACGAGCGCTCGCCTTCTTCTACGCGTCCTACGATTTGAGCATCAATATTGAAACTCTTTGAAATGGCAATTACCTTTTCGGCATGTTCCGGTGACAAGTATACCTCAAGACGGTGTCCCATGTTGAATACTTTGTACATTTCAGCCCAATCGGTTCCGCTCTCTTTGGCAATGGCCTTGAAGAGTGGAGGAACGGGGAACATGTTGTCCTTGATGACTCTGCAGTTTTCGCCAACAAAATGTAATACTTTTGTTTGTGCACCTCCGGTACAATGTACCATACCATGTATTTCATGGCGCATCTCGTCAAGCATCTTTTTTACAACAGGTGCGTAAGTACGAGTAGGGGAAAGCACCAGTTTACCGGCATTGATGGGAGCGCCTTCAACTTCATCGGTCAATTTATAGCTACCGCTGTACACCAATTCTTCGGGAACTGATTTGTCAAAACTTTCAGGATATTTTTCAGCCAAATATTTTGCGAATACGTCGTGTCGTGCGCTGGTCAAACCGTTGCTGCCCATACCTCCGTTGTATTCCTTTTCGTATGTGGCTTGTCCGCAACTGCTTAGTCCGACAATCACATCACCGGGACGGATGTTCGCATTGTCAATCACATCACTACGTTTCATACGGCAAGTGACAGTTGAGTCTACGATGATGGTGCGTACCAAATCGCCGACGTCGGCAGTTTCTCCTCCTGTAGCATAGATGCCGATTCCCATATTTCGCATTTCTGAAAGCAATTCATCTGTACCGTTGATAATCGCACTAATGACCTCTCCGGGAATGAGCATTTTGTTTCTTCCAATGGTAGAAGACACCAGAATGTTGTCTACAGCACCCACACAAAGCAAATCATCTGTATTCATGATCAGCGCATCTTGTGCTATACCTTTCCAAACAGAAATGTCTCCGGTTTCTTTCCAATACATATATGCCAACGACGATTTTGTCCCTGCACCATCGGCATGCATGATATTACAATATTCTGGATCCCCACCCAATATATCGGGGATGATTTTACAGAAAGCTTGTGGGAAAATGCCTTTGTCTATGTTCTTGATGGCATTGTGTACATCTTCTTTAGCTGCGGATACGCCGCGCATCATGTAGCGTTGATTGCTCATAATAGGAGTTTAAAATTAATATTTCTTGCAAAATTACTCTAAATATGCTGTGTTGCCAAGATTTAGGCGAAAAACTTCACCATTAAATTTTACTTGTGCAATACAATGGTGAATCATGGTGATTTCATTATGTTGTATTTCTCAAGGAAACGTTTTACTATTTCGGTGTATTCTTTAGGGTATTTGTAATATGAATCTGCATGATTACCGCCAGGGGCGTGCCAGATTTCTTTGATACCGTTCTTGTGTTGGTATAAAGTGTCACTCATCCATGTAGGAACAAATGTGTCATTGGCTCCATGAATGAAAAGCATGGGGTGTTCGCATTGCTTTATCTGTTGCAAAGGTGAAGCTTCATTGAAATTCCATCCGAATCGAATGTCTGTGAGCCAACTCGCCAAGTGTAAAAGAGGGAAGGTAGGTAATCCGAATTGTTCTTTCAATTCACCGGCATATTCGTCCCAAACGCTTGTATATCCACAGTCATTGATGAAACAACGAACGTAGTCGGGTGTTTTCTCTCCGCTTACGCACATGGTCGTTGCTCCACCCATGGAAATGCCATGAACAACCATATTGCAGCGCGTCGTATCTGTTACAAATAATTCATGGGCAACTTCTATCCATTGTAAGACATCTTTTCGGTCGTTCCATCCCATTTGAATATGGGTTCCTTCACTCAATCCGGAGTATCTTAAATCGGGGAGGAGAATATTGTATTGCAAGTCATGATGATACATATAACCTATGTGCATCATCCGAATGGCATTGTCTGTATAGCCATGGATGATGACGGCACTTTGGGTAGTACAAGAGTCAGCTTGTAGAAAATAAGCGTGTAGTTTGGTGTTGTCTTTTGCCAGAATAAACGTGTCTTTTAATGCGTGGTTGGAGGTGATACTATCCAACCATGTTTGTATGTGTGGGTAATGAGCCTTTATGTATTCAAATGACCCCGAAATGTCTTTCCCTCGTGGGTTGCCTTCGGCTTGTAGTGCATACCACTGCAGGTAGAATGTGGCACTGGTCAAGAGCATGACCATGATTAGAATAAAGATGCTTGTGCCAATCAGTATGTTTTTATGTATTTTTTTCATTCGTCTTTATTTGTCCAAATGTTCCATGCTGCTTTGGCTTGCAGGAGCAACATTTCCAAACCGTTTTTAGTGGTGGCGCCCACTGCTTTTCCTTTCTTCAGAAACAGTGTATCTTCCGGATTGTAGACGAGATCATACAAAATATGGCCTTCTCCAATGAACTCATAAGGGATTTCCGGACACTCATCTGTATGAGGGTGCATACCGACTGGTGTGCAATTGATTACAACCGTGTGCTCCTTCATGATCTTGGATGTTAATTGTGAGTAGGTCAGAGTGTTATCACAACTTCTTCTGCTTACAAAAAGGGTCTCGATGTTCAGTTGTTGCAATCCGAATTGGACGGCTTTCGATGCTCCTCCCGTACCTAAAATAAGTGCCTTTTTATGTATTGGATTCAACAAAGGTTGTAGGGATTCGGTAAATCCGATAACATCTGTGTTGAATCCTTTGAGACGGATTTTATTTTCTTGTTGATACACCTTGATGACGTTTACTGCACCAATGGATTTTGCTTCCTCGCTGAGTTCGTCTAAGAATGGTATGACTTTTTCTTTGTAGGGGATAGTGACATTCAGTCCTTTAATTTGTTGACGGGTAAGGACTTCGTTCAATAGTTCAATAGTTGGAATGTCAAAATTGAGATATTGTGCATCAATGTTTTCCGTTTGGAATTTTTGATTAAAAAAGTCCTTGGAGAATGAATGACCAAGGGGATGCCCTATCAATCCGTATAGATCCATATTGTATTATTTGGTGGCAAGATACATGGTACAGATGCCAAATGTAAAACGTTTGAATATTACATCTGAGAATCCGGCTTTTTTTAGAATGGATTGCATGATTTCTCCTTGTGGGAAAGCTGCCATGGTTGCCGGTAGATATGTGTATGCACTATTGTCCTTTGAGATGATTTTTCCTATTGTGGGCATAATGATTTTAGCATAAATGGAGAATAGTTGCTTCATGGGGAATTTATGGGGTGAACTCAATTCTACGATGAGTAAATGACCATTGGGTTTTAAAACCCTGCAAATTTCACTTAACCCCTTATCCAAATCCTCAAAATTACGCACTCCGTACGCGACTGTTACTGCGTCGAAGGTGGAATCTTCAAAAGTCAAGTTTCCACAATCTTCGCGTTGGAAATGAATGATGTGGTCTATTCCTGCAGTTTTCACCTTTTGTCGGCCAACTTCCATCATGCCTTCTGATATATCAGCTCCAATAATAGAATCGGGCTTCAGTCTGTTGGCAGAAAGAATGGCAAAATCTCCGGTTCCCGTAGCAATGTCAAGTAGATGCTTTGGTTGATATGGACGCAACGTGTCAATGGCTTTCTTTCGCCAACGTTTGTCAATACCAAAGGAAAGACAATGGTTCAATAAGTCATAAGTGTGAGCAATGTTGTTGAACATTTCTTCAACTTGCTCACGCTTATGGCCATCCCTTTCATAGGGCTTTATTTTTTCTTGTTCGTACACCTTTATATTATAGGTTGTTTAAATAAGCTGTTACATTCTTTTCAATGCGAGCATATAAATCCTCATCAGATTCTTTGCAGAATGATTCTCCGGTAATATGCTCATACAGTTCAATGTAACGATTGGATATGCCTTCAACGATTTCAGGTGTCATTTCAGGAACTTCTTGTCCTTCTTTTCCTTGAAAACCATTGTCCATCAGCCATTCACGTACAAACTCTTTAGAGAGTTGTTTTTGTGGTTCACCGGCTGCAAAACGCTCTTCATATCCTTCGGAATAGAAATATCTACTGCTGTCTGGTGTGTGAATTTCATCCATCAAATAGATTTTTCCATCATGCTTTCCGAATTCATATTTTGTATCTACCAAAATCAAACCGCGTTCAGCCGCCATTTCTGTACCTCTTTTGAATAGAGCTAATGTGTATTTCTCCAATAATTCGTATTCTTCCGGAGTGGCAAGACCTTGTGCCAGAATTTCTTCTTTTGATATATCAGCGTCATGTTCGCCAATTTCAGCTTTGGTAGTGGGGGTAATGATAGGCTCAGGGAATTTCTGATTTTCCTTCATGCCTTCAGGTAGTTTTACTCCACATATTTCGCGAACGCCGCTTTTGTAAGCTCTCCATGCAGAACCGCATAAGTATCCACGTACAATCATTTCAACGGCAAAACCTTCGCAGCGTACGCCAACAGTTACCATTGGGTCTGGGGTAGCCAATTTCCAGTTGGGACAAATGTCGGTTGTTGCATCAAGGAATTTTGCTGCGATTTGGTTGAGCATTTGTCCTTTGAATGGGATGCCCTTAGGGAGAACTACATCAAATGCTGAAATGCGGTCGGTAGCTACCATTACAAGTTTATCTCCTACGCTGTAAACATCGCGTACTTTACCATGATAAACACCTGTCTGTCCAGGGAAATTGTACTCTGTTGCTGTTAATGCTTTCATATCTTTTCTATTTTAGAATTTATATTTCTAATTGTCGCCCCATGTACCCGGATCTATACACAATGTGGTATTGTCGTTGGGTGTGATGGTGTTTTTTTGTTTTTTTATCTTAGCAATTTTCTTATCGTGCTTTTCATAAGCTTCCACAATGCGCGTCACTAATTTATGACGTACAATGTCTTTCTTGTTCATTTCTATGAACGCAATCCCCTTTATGTTCTTTAGGATAGAGATAGAGTCAGTTAATCCTGAACGCTGGGATGGAGGAAGGTCTATTTGTGTCATGTCGCCGGTAATAATCATCTTGGTGTTCATGCCCATTCGGGTGAGAAACATTTTGATTTGTGCCGGTGTCGTGTTTTGTGCCTCGTCTAAAATGACAACGGCGTCATTCAGCGTTCTACCACGCATAAATGCCAATGGCGCTATCTGTATGATGTTTTGCTCCATCATTTCTTGTAATTTTACAGTCGGAATCATATCCTGTAATGCGTCATACAATGGTTGGAGGTAGGGGTCAATCTTTTCTTTCATATCACCGGGCAGAAAACCTAATTTTTCTCCGGCTTCAACAGCGGGTCTGCTTAAAATGATTTTCCGGATTTCTTTGTTCTTTAAAGCTTTTACAGCTAAAGCAATGCTGGTATATGTTTTTCCGGAACCGGCAGGACCAATCGCAAAAATCATATCGTTTTCCTCGTAGGCTTTTACGAGTTTCTGTTGATTCTCGCTTCTGGCGGTAATGGGTTTCCCGTTTACGCTATATACGATGACTCCTTCAATACATTCTTTTTGAGTTTTCTTTCCTTTGATAATACAAATAATGTCCTCCTCTTTCAGACAATTATATTTAGCGCAATGCTTTTCTAAAGCTGTGATATGTTCTTCAAATGCGCATAACTCTTCTTCGTCGCCCATGACTTTGATTACATTCCCACGTGCAACGATACGTAATTTAGGGTATAGTGCCTTGATGATTTGGATGTTGGTGTTGTTGACACCATAAAAACTCACCAGGTCAATATCTTCAAGTATGATATGTTTTTCTATCATCGGTCTAATTTTCTGCAAAAATAATCATAATGTTTTTATTTCACTATGTTTTGGTTATCTTTGTGGCGCTTAAAAATAAAAAAAATGTCCCGAAAATTACGAAAAGAAATTTATCTGCTATTCTTTGCTCTTGTGGTTGGAATGTTGTCAATTGTGCGATGCGTTCGTCCTGAAGTTCAAGAGGGGGCAATGGCTTCGGGATGTGAGGAAAATGATAGTGCAGTTTTCCATCAAAAGGACAATCAAAACAACGGAAAAGATAAGAGTGATTGTGTGTACATGGATGATATTGCATATAGTATACCGCAGTTCAAGGATAGTCATGGAAACTATAAAAAGACACGCGTATATAGCGTCCCGGGTTTTCGTAGGACGTTTCCGGATTTGCAGGATGTACAGTTGGCTGCTGCCAAAAAATGGGGTGTCACTCCTGTGAGAGACAGGGCAGAGGCGGAGATGCGCAAGGATGAATTGGTATATGTGGGAGCGAATCCGTTTTATACCATGGACGACAAGATGGGGTATTCTGTTCCATATTTAGTGCCGCATGCAAGTAATTTGCTGCAAAAAATCAGTAGGAATTTTATGGACTCTTTGGCCATGAAACGCATACCTTTGCATACTTTGATTGTGACGTCTGTCTTGCGTACTGAAGACGACGTGCGTCGTTTACGTCGTGTCAATGTGAATGCTTCTCCTGAGAGTTGTCATCGTTACGGGACCACAGTCGATATATGTTATAATCGTTTCAATCGCATCAATAAGGATAAGGGGCAGGTGAGCAGTGCAACCTTAAAATGGGTGTTGTCGGAGGTACTTCGGGATTTGCGTAAGGCTGGGGAATGTTATGTGAAATATGAAGTAAAACAAGGTTGCTTTCATATTACCGTGCGCTGATTTTAAACCTTTTTGAGATTTGTTTGTCCTATAAATAGGTAACTTTAAAACGAAAATTATGAAAAGAATGAAACGTATTTTATTGCCAATATGCCTTTTGGGTTGTATGGCTGTGTCTGCTCAGCGTCAAGAAGGTTTTGATTTTAACGCTTTTCGTGCAGAAGTGATGGAGCGTCGTGCAGAACGTCTGGCGAATGATTTGGATTTGAAGGATCAAGCGAAGGCTGACTTTAAGGCGTTATACAACAAATTCCAGGAAGAAATGTTTGTAGTTATCGCATCAGAATTCCAATCTCGTTCTGAATTGGAACGAAAGAAGATAGACGATTTGACGGATGATGAGGCGATGTTGAGAGTAAAAAATATGTTTGATCGTAAGACTCAAAGCATAGTAAATTCTTATAATCGTTTAGAAATTGAGAAGAAGTACTATGCTGAATTTGCAAAGACTATGAACAATAAACAATTGTTGAAG
>JAEIGA010013623.1_pt1 | contig 12376 bp, 13 predicted proteins | sample 9270691 | NCBI WGS metagenome assembly JAEIGA01 (sample SAMN17057246, study PRJNA624740) | gut metagenome | biome: biome; isolation source: fecal sample | host: Bos grunniens | place: China: Xizang | collected 2019
CTCGATACCCTCGGTGTAGTCAAGGCGCACAAAGTCGTTGTCGAGAACAAACTGAAGACGCTCCAAAAGACCCTTATCCCACATCTTATTCATAAACTCGAGATCCTCGCGGCAGTTCTCCATAGCATAGCGGATAAGATACTTCAAGAAATCCTCGGCCAAATCCATATCATCCTGAAGCTCGTAGAATGCCATCTCTGGCTCAATCATCCAGAACTCTGCCAAGTGACGTGGAGTGTTAGAGTTCTCGGCGCGGAACGTAGGGCCAAAGGTGTAAATCTGACCCAAGGCCAAAGCACCTAGCTCACCCTCGAGCTGACCAGATACTGTAAGGCTACATGGCTTGCCAAAGAAGTCCTGTGTGTAGTCTACAGTGCCCTCCTCGGTACGTGGAGGATTGTTCATATCGAGAGTAGAGACGTTGAACATAGCTCCTGCACCCTCACAGTCCGAAGCTGTAATAAGTGGAGTGTGGAGATAGTAGAAGCCCTTATCGTTGAAGTACTTGTGAATAGCAAATGCCATAGCATGACGAATACGAAGCACAGCACCAAAGGTATTAGTACGTGGACGAAGGTAGGCAATGTCGCGCAAGAACTCCAAAGAGTGACCCTTCTTCTGAAGAGGATATGTCTCTGGGTCTGCAGTGCCATAAATCTCAATCTTCTCGGCCTGAACCTCAACGCCCTGACCTGCACCAAGCGATGCTACAAGCTTACCATCTACTCGTAGACAAGCGCCTGTGGTAACTCCCTTAAGCTCTGCCTCGTCAATCTTTGCGAGGTCTACAACTACCTGAATGTTTGCAACTGATGAGCCATCGTTCAACGCGATGAAGGCAACATTCTTATTGCCACGCTTTGTACGAACCCAGCCCTTGACAGTAACATCTCTGCCGTCGCCCTCCATCTTGAGCATCTCGGCAATTCTAACAAGTTTCATAAGTGTATATTATTTATTTCATTCGTTTCGTTAGACAGATAACGCCATAATAGGCTACAAAATTACTAATTTTTTCGGAAAAGATTGCTCTCTTGACACTTTTTTATACCTTTGTGATGCATTATAGCAGGATTTACGTTATGAGAAAGAGCCTATATATACCTTTTTTTGTTGTGATGTTTGTTGCAGTAGCCGATATGGCGATGGCACAAGCACGCATAGCACGCACCGAGTTTTTGTGTTACGACAAGCGCGAGGATGCCAAGCGCGACATCCGCACACAGATAGATAAGTATATCGACATAGAGCCTACATTACAATTTGAAACGAGCGAGGGTAATGTACGTGCCGTATATGAACAGAAGGTTACTATCCCCGCATCGTGGACCGACTACAACAGCTACCTACATGTAGAGAATGTGGGTGCAGACTACACCATCTTCATAAATGGAGAGCAGATAACCAAGCCTATAGATAGGTTTACGCCATCCGAGATTAGCATCACCCCATATCTGGAGCAGGGAGAGAATACCGTAGCTATTGTCACTGTCGAGGAGCCATATATGTCTACCATTGCCGAGGATATAAAGAGCGCCACACATCCAAAATTCGAGAACTGCTACATCTTTGCACAACGCAAACTAGGCATCTACGATGTTAATGTTCGCCTACTCCCCGACTCTCTAGATAGATTTGCACAGCTACGCCTCGATGTGGCTGTAGACAACTCCTTCTCCACAGATGAGAATATAGAGGTGGGATATGATATATATGCTCCCGATGGCAAACTAATGGAGTATAGCGTAAATAGAGTTGCCATGAGTGGTTTTTCGCGCGACACCATGCACTTCTCGCCATGGATATATCACTCTAACCCCAACAGATGGTCACCAACAAACCCAAAGCTGTATGACCTGACACTCTACACCAAACGTAACGGAATACTCTGGGAGTATATACCTATGAAGGTGGGCTTTAGTGAGTATGGCTACAACGAGAGTGGCGAGATAACTGCATTTGGAGAGCCTATAAAGCTAAACAAAAAAACATATAACGCCGCAGCGGATAGAGCCACAACACAGAAGGAGATTAAAGCTCTCAAGGCGCAGGGCATCAACTGCCTAACACCAACACACCCTCAACCACAGTGGTTCTACGATATATGCGACAGCATAGGTATCTATGTTATTGATTGTGCAGCAATCTCCTCGCCAACCAAGGCCGAGGAGAGAGGTGTAGGTGGCACCCCTGCCAATGCGCCATGGCTAGTTGAGGATTATCTTTTGAGGGTGGAGACTATGTATCGCCGTGCGCAAAACCATGTATGTATCATCGCCTTCAAGCTAGCAAACGACATATCGGGTAACGGATACAACCTATATAAGGCTTACGAGCTTCTAAAATCGTTCGGCGACTCACGTGCCATAATATATCATGGCGCCGATGGCGAATGGAACAGCGATATAGAGTAAGGATTAATAGAGTTACACCAGAGGGCCTGCACAACAGCTGTGCAGGCCCTCCTATTTGTAGCTTATGCGCAATAAATCTCACCAATTACTCTGTAGCATCAGCCTGTCCATCACGCTTTACACGTGCCTCCTTACGAATCTTCAACGGAGTCTTCTTCAGATACTTACGGCAGAATAGCGCAAAGTGTCCATGGTTCGTGAAGCTATACATCTTGATAATATTCTTCAGTGGCACGTTAGTCTCGGTCAAGAGGCGCTCTATCTCCAAGATACGCTGTTTCTGCATCCAGCTATAAGGAGTATCATGGAACTCCTGCTTGAACATATTATTGAAGTGCTGGATGCTAAATCCACAGATATCTGCCAACTCCTCAACAGTCTTAACTCGTGGAGCGTTATTACGCACCAACGACACAAACGACTGATTGCGGTCGAAGAGGTTGTAGAATGTTCGCAACTGCACCTGTGGGGTGTAGAAGAACTTGAAGATTACGAACATCTCCTGAATCTTTGCGCGGTGCAGATGGTTACACTTCATGGAATTTGCAAGATAGAGCTTTATAGACTGAAGCAAGCACATCATAGGCTCGTTCATCGCCACCTGCGTAAACTTATAGCTTATCTTCTTAATCTTACCTACGATACTATTGAAAGGTATGATGTCACACGCAGCACCTGCAGCGATGAAGTGCGCACGTACTATCTCAACATCAGTAAGAGCTGTAAGTTCGTATTGGTAAGCTCGGAAGCAGAATACGAAGTGACCCTCGCGCACGGTATATTCACGTCGCTCCTCCGAGGTAACCTCAAAGTTACCTTGCGTTAGGAATAAGATAGAATTGTAGTCACCACGTTCGACAACCATCTTCTCACCAGCCTTTAGATATATTAGTGAAAAACCTGCTTCAGGCTCAAGGGTGTAGGAGTGGCAAGTAGCCGGACATTGATTCGACATATTTATATCAGTTTAAAGTTATTCTTACTATTTTTAACCATACAAATATACGCAGAATTATTGAAAATCCAAGCTTTTTATGCGCGAAATATGAATAAAATGTGCAAATAGTAAAGTTTTAGGGTCTTTTTTGCCCCTTAAAAGACCAAAGAATAACTATTTATAACGATATGTTTGCTATAAAAAAGAGCATCTCTACGGCTCAAAATTACAGCGCAAAGAGATAGGAGTAGGCTGCTCCGCCTTGATACGTCCAATCATGATATCGAGGTATTGCTGGATATCATCACGGAGACGTTTGTACAATGGACACGAGGTATAGTTCTCATTATCAAGAAGCACATCGCGTATTGAACGCAAGGTATTAGTGTAGTTCTTCAGCTCGTTCTGCAGCGCCACACCCTCCACCTTCGAGTTGTGAATCTTGGCTACGGAGAGTTGTCGCAGCTTATCACACACAGCCGTAAGGAGCGGCATAGTAACATTATCCATGAGCGTATGCCCATGCATATAAAGATAGCAATTATCGCTCTCAACGCCCTTACTTTTCAGCCTATCACCTAGCGTCACTACATCATCAACCATATCGGGATTATCGCGCTCTAGGACTAGACGCCTACGCTCCACATTGCGCTCCAGCCACGCCAAGGTATTCTCGCCATTACGCCTAATATCTACATATCCTAGGCGTACCGAGGCCCGAAACTCCGATAGCGTAAAGACGTGTTCATGAGCCTGTTGTGCCGAATGAACATACCACAAAAAGAGAGGATATATAACACGTGAGTATGCCGCCATGAAACGCTCAAAATCGAAGATACGAAGGTCATTCTTGGTAGCCTTTACACAGACATTGCGCAGCGATGGCGCATAACATAAATAGTTCTCGGTGGCATACGTATAGGTGTGAAACATATTTTCCGCCTCAAGAATCCTCTTTGACTGCTCCGTGGCGCCATCGAAAAGGTAGTCAAAATCGGAGTCTACGCAGAGCAAGATGCTCTCCATATCTGTACTATCGAGCATCGACATAAGCACCTTCTTTCCCTTGGGCAAATCATCGCGATTAGGCACAGATATCTCGAAGCGGAGATAAGGATTGCGGAAGTGGTCAAAGATAGCTCGCCAAAATGCAACATCCTCATACCCCTCTACATATACCCTCACAAGATGTCTATCATCCTCGGGAGGAAGCACATCTGGAAGCTGTTTTGGGTTATACGCCGCAAGGTCGTGGCGGCGACTAAAGCGTTTCTTCGGTTTCATATCGTAAAGTTACAAAAAAATTCTTAACTTTGTAGACCGTAATGCACAAATTAATACATTATTAACTATTATGGCTAGCGATTGGAAAGAGCGTCTGGGTGTGGTATTCTCCACTAACCCCGACTTTAATTATACTACCGAGGAGGATAGCGAGGAGGCAACCCTCGCACCCGAGAAGCAAAACCTAAAGATTTGGCTCGACAGGCTAAAAGGGGGTCGTGTGGCTACTGTTGTTCGTGGCTTTGTAGGAAGTAGCGAGGATCTCACAACACTAGGCAAGGAGCTTAAGAAGAGCTGCGGTGTGGGTGGCACGGCCAAGGATGGCGAGATTATAATTCAGGGTGACCACCGCGACCGCGTAGTGGAGCTTCTCACCAAGGCGGGATATAGATGTAAAAAGGCGGGAGGATAGTATGAATATAGAGCTTATTGTCATTGGCAAGACCGACCTAAAGGAGGTGGAGGCGCTTATTGCCATGTATAGCAAGCGCATCAATCACTATGCACGCTTTGCCATCACCACGATTGCCGATGTTCGCAATACACGTAAGCTCTCGGAGGCAGAACAGAAGCGCCTCGAGGGCGAAGCGATACTACGTCTGCTTAACGACTCGGATCATGTTACGCTTCTCGATGAACATGGCTCGGAGCTACGCTCCATAGAGTTTGCCGAGCTGGTACAGCGCCGCATGTCCTCGGGCATAAAGCGCCTGGTATTTGTTATTGGAGGCCCCTATGGCTTCTCGGAGGCGGTATATCAACGCGCTAACAGCAAGTTATCGCTATCGAAGATGACATACTCTCACCAGCTAGTGAGAGCCATATTTACGGAGCAGCTATACCGTGCATTCACCATCCTTCGCAACGAGCCATACCACCACGAATAGAGGACAAAAACAAGAGAGTCTACACCGTGGATGGCTTAACGATATTTGACACAAGAGAGCCTCGAATGGACTGACCATTCGAGGCTCTTTTTGAAGCGCTAATATCATGCGAAGAATTAGACGGTCATCACCTCTTTCTCCTTCTTCTCCAACTCTGAATCGAGAACCTTTGTAAACTTCTCAAGGAGCTTCTGTACCTGTGCCTCACCATCCTTCTGCTCATCCTCTGACATACCCTCCTTCTGTGCCTTTTTGAATGCCTCAACAGCATCACGGCGTGCATTACGAAGGCTGATACGCGCTGTCTCACCCTCTGCCTTAACCTTCTTCACAATCTCCTTACGGCGATCCTCGGTAAGAGGTGGAATAGAGAGACGAATATGCTCACCATTGTTTGATGGTGTTAGGCCGATGTTTGAGTCGATAATTGCCTTCTCAATAGGGCGAATCATATTCTTATCCCATGGCTGAATAAGCACAGTCTTCGCATCAGGAACTGTAACACTCGCTACACCAGATACTGGAGTCTGTGAACCATAATAATCAACAAACACACCGTTAAGGACATTTACAGAGGCCTTACCAGCACGGATGTTTAAAAGCTCCTCTACGAGGTGATCAACGGCACGCTGCATACGATCTGTAGCCTCGGCCATAATAGTCTTGGTATCCATACTTTTATCTTATTAAATTTTAATCTCGTTTGTCTACTTCTTAAGAGCCGCCGTGATTGCTGCCTCAATCTCCTTGGCGATAGTGTCATCGTAGCCTACAGCAACATACTCTACAACGCCGTCACGTCCCACAACTACACTTCGAGGAATATAATTTGAGGCATACTTGCGATATATAGACTGATCTATATCTAGACCCACAGGGAACTTATATCCTCTATCCCTGATAAACGACTTTACCTTGCCAGGCTCCTCACCACGTGAGATAGGAAGAACCACAAGATCCTCGCCCTGAAAACGGTCTATCACCCCCTCCTGCATGTGCGAAAGCTCCTGGCGACATGGAGGACACCACGTAGCCCAAAAACTGATTAGGACAACCTTACCTCTCAACTCCGAAAGTGTAATCTTGCTACGGTCGAGCATCTCAACAGTAAAGTTTGGAGCCACATCACCCGCCTTGATGAGCGTTGTTGCCTCGATATCATCCTGCTGTGAAGGATACTCCACACGTGATGCGTTAGCATCTACAGGCCACAATATTATCGCTGCCACAACGGCGATAAGGGCTATCAACATAAGCAAAAGGCCTAGTGTTGAGCCACGCTTCTTATAATTTCTCTTAATTGCCATAACTTCTTAATTTTAAAAGGTTTTACTACTCTGTAACTACAGTACCTATATTCTCCCCTGCAACCACCTTCTCGAGATTACCCACAGTATCCATGTCGAATACTATGAGCGACAGATGGTTCTCGCGGCACAACGTAAAGGCTGTCTGATCCATAACCTTGAGGCGGCGTGCTATAACCTCATCGAAAGTGATGGTGTCAAACTTTGTTGCCGTAGGATCCTTCTCTGGGTCGGCAGTGTAGATGCCATCCACACGTGTACCCTTGAACATCACCTCTGCCTCAATCTCTATACCACGAAGTGCCGAAGCTGTGTCGGTAGAGAAGTATGGGTTTGAGGTGCCACCACCTATGATAACCACATATCCTGCCTCGAGATACTCTATGGCCTTTGCCTTTGAATAATACTCACCAATAGGCTCCATGCGTATCGAGGTGAGTACCCTTGCCTTAACACCTGCAGACTCAAGCGCCGACTGCAACGCCAAAGAGTTGATGATTGTCGCTAGCATACCCATTTGATCACCCTTAACACGGTCGAAACCGCGTCCTGCGCCCTGGATACCTCTAAAGATATTACCACCACCGATGACGATGCCTATCTCCACACCCATATCCTTGATACGCTTAATCTGCTCCGCATAGGCATTTAGAACCTCTACATCATGACCATAGTTCTGCTTGCCCTGCAACGACTCTCCACTGAGCTTTAATAATATTCTGCGATACTTTGATGTTGCCATAACTATATAGATATGCTTTTGTTGTATTTAAATTATGCGAAGATAGTTATTTTTAGCAAAATATACAATCTTTTGGCCATAGTTTTTATTTTTTGAATCATGGTGCTGGCTTTTTGTCGCAATAAGGAGTTTTTCTACGAAAAAATTCATATCTTTGTTGATTAATAGCAACGATATACGTAACAATGAGCAATACAGAGTATAAATATCTATCGCGCATAAACACTCCTCAAGAGCTTCGCAAGCTGAAGGTGAAGGAGTTAAAGGAGTATGCTCAAGAGCTACGTCACTATATCATAGAGTGCTGCGCCACAAACCCTGGGCATCTAGGTTCAAGCCTCGGAGCTGTGGAGCTTACCATAGCACTTCACTACGTCTACGACACTCCCGATGATAGCATCGTATGGGATGTGGGACACCAGGCATATCCTCACAAGATTATCACCGAGCGCCGTGAGGCATTTACCACAAATCGCAAATATGGTGGCATCAGTGGCTTCCCACGCATGAGCGAGAGTCGCTATGACGCCTTTGGTGGCGGACATGCCTCGGTGAGCATCTCGGCAGCCTTTGGCATCGCCAAGGCTCAAGAGCTACTGCAAAATAATAGACACGTAGTGGCCGTGATAGGTGATGGAGCATTAACAGGAGGCCTTGCCTTTGAAGGTCTTAACAATGCTGGTGCATCGCCATCGACAGATATCCTCGTGGTGCTTAACGACAACGAGATGTCTATAGATAAGCCTGCAGGAGCATTGGATAGTTACCTCGTTCGCATCTCTACATCGCGCTGGTATAACAGCCTCAAGCGCACACTGTGGAAAGCATTGTCAGTGGTACCGCCACTACATCGCCTAGTACGCAAAACGGGAAATGCCATAAAGCATGGTCTTCTACAGAATAGCAACCTCTTTGAGAGTCTTAACTTTCGATACTTCGGGCCTATAGATGGTCACGACATTGACGAGCTAATACGCACATTCACAGCGCTAAAGGAGATTGGAGGGCCAAAGCTTCTACATATCAAAACCAAGAAGGGCAAGGGGTATACTCCAGCCGAGAAAGACCCCGCAGTGTGGCACGCCCCAGGACGCTATGACGCAGCTACGGGAGAGCGAATAAAGAGCAGCTACCCTGCAGACCGCTATCAAGATGTCTTTGGTGAGACACTCCTCGACCTGGCGCATGAGAACGATAAGATTGTAGGCATCACACCTGCAATGCCCTCGGGATGCTCGATGAATATCGTAATGGCGGAGATGCCCGAGAGATGCTTCGATGTGGGCATTGCTGAAGGTCATGCCGTGACCTTCTCGGCAGGCCTAGCAGCAGGAGGGAGTCGCCCCTTCTGCAACATATACTCCTCATTTATGCAACGAGCCTACGACAATGTGATTCACGATGTAGCACTTCAGAACCTCCCTGTGGTGATGTGCCTCGACCGTGCAGGTATAGTTGGCGAGGATGGTGCTACTCACCATGGGGCTTTTGACCTTGCATATTTCGGATGTATACCCAACATCACCATTGCCACACCGCGCAACGAGTGGATGCTACGCCAGATGATGTATACCGCATCGCTAGCTAACCACCCTACCGTAATTCGCTATCCACGTGGTATTGGCGAGGGCGCAGAGTGGCGCAAGACAAGTTTTAAAGCCCTCGAGGAGGGGCGTGGCGAGCAGCTTCGTGATGGTAGTGACGTGGCGGTTATCGGCATTGGCACCATGGTAAATGTGGCGATGCGAGCTGCCGAGCGCTCTTCGCGCAGTGTCGCAGTATATGATATATGTTATGCAAAGCCTCTTGACACAGAGCTTATTGAGAGTATTGGTGCCAAATTCTCACGTATCATAACCATAGAGGATGGCATAGTGCGTGGCGGTGTCGGCGAGGCGATTGTAGCACACCTCTCACGAAGTGGATATACGCCCAAGGTGAAGACTCTGGGCATTGATGATAGCTTTGTTCATCATGGCAAGCCCGAGCAGCTATATGCAGAGTGTGGGTACGATGAGGAGGCCCTACTAACAACAATTAATAATCTATAAATATTGAGATATGTTTGAAATAGAGAGAGATATAGTGGAGCAGGCGTGGGAGAACCGCGAGATGCTCAAGGAGGAGAGTGTTAAGGATGCCATACGCCGCATCGTAGAGGCTGTAGATAAGGGTGTGGTGCGCTGCGCCGAGCCTATAGATGTGGAGAATAGCAAGTGGCAAGTAAACGAGTGGGTTAAGAAGGCTATCATAATGTACTTCCCAATACAGACCATGCGCACCATGACTGCTGGCGAGCTAGAGTGGTACGACAAGATGGAGCTTAAGCGCGGCTACGAGGAGCTTGGCGTACGTGTAGTGCCTCATGCCGTGGCACGTTATGGCGCGTATATCGCCCCTGGAGCGATACTCATGCCCTCGTACGTAAACATAGGCGCCTATGTAGATAGCGGAACTATGGTGGATACATGGGCTACAGTAGGTTCATGCGCACAGATAGGCAAAAACGTACACCTCTCGGGTGGTGTGGGCATCGGCGGCGTACTAGAGCCTGTGCAGGCTTCGCCAGTAATCATCGAGGATAACTGCTTCATAGGTTCACGCTCGATTGTTGTTGAGGGTGCGCACATCTGTCGTGAGGCGGTACTAGGCTCCAATACCGTTATAACCGGCTCAACACATATTATAGATGTTACAGGCCCAGAGCCTGTGGAGTACAAGGGTTATGTTCCACCACGCTCGGTAGTGGTATCTGGCACCTACAACAAGAGGTTCCCTGCTGGGGAGTATGGTGTTCAGTGCGCCCTGATTATCGGACGCAGAAAGGAGTCTACGGATAAGAAGACATCGCTCAACGACTGCCTCCGCGACTTCGCGATATCGTAAATAGCAATAGGCTTTGCTTAATAGACATACATAGAATTACTCTAAATTCCCCTCCTCCAAAAGGGGGACTTTAGTTTTATACCCTCCTCCTTCAACATCGCAAGATGGTATAATTCAGCAATTTTTACTAAAATTTTAGACCAAAAGGCATTGCGTAAAGAAAAATTCACTATCTTTGCGCTCCCAAGCAGGCACTTATGGGGTCATAGCAATAGACTATGATTGAGTGGTGCTGAAGTTAAACAATTAATATTTAAACAATTATGCAGACAATTCAGATTAACGGTACTGCACGTAAGGACTTCGGTAAGAAGTATGCAAAGGCAGCACGCCGCGAGGGTCAGGTACCTTGCATCATCTACGGTGGTGGCGAGGAGGTAGCTTTCTTCATCGACGCAAAGGAGCTTTCACAGCTTATCTACACTCCTAACTCTTACATCATCGAGCTTAACATCGATGGTAAGGTTGAGAAGGCTGTAATGCGCGAGGTTCAGTTCCACCCAGTTCGTGAGCAGATTCTTCACGTAGACTTCTACCGTATCCAGGAGGGTAAGCCAGTAGCAGTTAGCGTACCAGTACGCCTCACAGGTAACGCTGAGGGTGTTAAGATCGGTGGTAAGCTCGCTCTTTCTGCTCGTAAGCTCACAGTTAAGGCTTTGGTTGACTATATTCCAGATGAGATCGTTGTTGACGTAACTCCTTTGAAGGTTGGTCAGACAATCTTCGTAGGCGATCTTCAGTACGAGAACCTTACATTCGTAACTCCTGCAACAACTGCTGTTTGTGCTGTACGTGTAACACGTGCTTCACGTGCTGCGAAGTAGTAGGTTACTCTAAACGAGGAATTTATGAAGTATCTTGTTGTCGGGTTGGGCAACATCGGTGCAGAGTATGCCGCTACCCGCCACAACATAGGTTTCAGAGTGTTGGATGCCTTAGCCGAGGCATCCAATATCTCTTTTACGACAGTGCGTTATGGTGCTATGGCAACGCTCAAGCACCGTGGACGCACGGTCTATCTGCTCAAGCCCTCGACATATATGAACCTCTCGGGCAAGGCGGTGCGCTATTGGATGGAGCAGGAGCGTATTCCTCGCGAAAACCTCCTCGTTATATCTGACGACATTGCCCTTCCGTTTGGCACATTCCGTATGCGCAAGAATGGTTCGGAGGGTGGTCACAACGGCCTTCGCAACATCACCGAGATGCTTGGCGACAACCAGTACTCGCGCCTCAGGTTTGGTGTTGGTGGCGACTTCCCACGAGGACACCAGGTGGACTACGTCTTGGGTGACTTCTCCGACGAGGAGAACAAGCTTATGTCCGAGCGCCTGAAGCTCTTTGGCGATGCTATTCTCTCATTTGTGTCGATAGGTGTAGATCGCACGATGAACACCTATAACGGAAAATAAAAAATGCTGACCATCGAGTCAGCATTTTTTTTGTTTCTCTTTGTCTATCACTCCGTCACAGCCTTGAGTATCGCCACAAGCGTGCCGTTCGAGAGGAGTAGCATGTGGTCGGCATCCATCTCGTAGTGCGTCACGCCCTCGAGCATATCCATAAACTTGTTCTCCAGTTCGAAGTTCTTGCATAGCTTGCGTGTCGAGCCTAAGTTCTTGATTTCGAGGCTGCGGCTCGGTGTTGTCTGGTATGTTGCCGAGAGAATGTTGCAGTCGCCCTTGCCCACAATGGTGCCGTCGCTCTTAAACGTAATGCGGTAGCTATCCTCCTTAGCTACAACATCTTTTGCCATGAGCTGCACCAACTGCCACTCGGTGCCTACAAGAGGCTTTGCCAATTTGCTGCGCTTGCGACAGTCGCAACAACCGCCAAGCAGAAGCGCAGAAATAAGGAGTATTAGCGAAAATAATTGTGTTCGTTTCATAGTTTTGACAAATTTCGTTATCTTTGTGACA
>JAEIGA010013624.1_pt1 | contig 12376 bp, 11 predicted proteins | sample 9270691 | NCBI WGS metagenome assembly JAEIGA01 (sample SAMN17057246, study PRJNA624740) | gut metagenome | biome: biome; isolation source: fecal sample | host: Bos grunniens | place: China: Xizang | collected 2019
TAAAGTGACACCTGCTAAAATATAAAATGAAAATTTGCTTGGTGAGGAAGTTCCTACATCCTGACTGAGTATTAGAAAAAGCGGAGCATTTGAATGCTCCGCTTTTTGTATGGATGAAAAAAAGTGGACATCACTTACTTCAGTCCACTTTTTTATTTTTGAAAGATTAATCAAATTTAAGAGCGTCTCCATCGAATGGTTCTTCAGAAATTTTGATGGATTCAGTTGGGCATCCTTCAAAAGCATCCATCATATCATCTTCCAATACTTCAGGAATTTCAACAATTCCTTGATTATCATCAAGAGTAACGAATGCAATGCCTTCATCATCGTAATCGTAGATATCCGGTGCTGCAGCGCCGCAAGCTCCACATGCGATACAAGTATCTTTGTCTACAATTGTATACTTAGCCATAAGATAACCTCCCCTTTTATAATATGTACAATTAATAGGTTTTATCCGAACACTAAAACCTATTACTAAATCTTATTGTATAGGTCACACATTAACTTTTCAATAGGATTTCCTCTGTTAATGAGTTCCTTCTTCAATAAAGTAAAACTTAGCTCGGTTGCTGTTTTTTATCCAACTGAGCATTAATAGAACCACTCGGGTTTATAGAGACAGTCGATCTCCCGCTTAGTTGTCTCTTATTTCATTATGCTATCTAGAATGGGAGTCTTTCTCTGTCCCTTAAAACGGGATAGCTCTGAGAAGATAATTGTATAACAAATGCAATAAAAGTCCAAGATAAATGTTTTACAGCAAGATGTGATAAATTCTGATAAAATATAATGTAGGAATTAGATAAATGATAAGGTTGGAACTGTTATGATCCATTCGTATTTAGAAAGTCTTATTATGGAATGCTTATTACAAATAAAAGGTGAACGAACTGTTTATTCAGTATTTCATTTAGTAACTGGAAAGAAGTCATCTCAAACGATACAGGATGGTCATTTGTTTGGAATAACGCAATATTACAGAACATACACTTCCATTTCTAGAGTAGAGTACGATCAAATAATAGCTTCTCTGCAAGAACGAGGGTTTATAATAATAAAGAAAAACAATGGAGAATATGAACTGCAAAATAAGGCTTTTGAAGCTCTGCAACAATATCGTAGCTACTTTCCTCTTGTTAGTAATGTAAATGGCTTACTGTTACATGGAAAGCAACAGGAGTTTTGGAAAAGATTTTCCCTTGTTTTTCAGGTGCTGTCAAATAGTGTGTATGGAAATAACAAATACTATACTGTGCAAAGGGATAGAGATGTTCAAATATGGGTTAAGGCATTTTTGTTTCGACAAAAAGATAGAAAAATGTTGTCTAGATTACTTTATGCGGAATTAGAAAATGTGTTATCCAAACTTTCGGAAAATCACGGAAAGGTTTTTCTGCTTAAAGTATCCGGCTATCATAGGGTTGGGTATAGTAATGTGCAAATCGCCCGGCTACTACAAATGGATGAGTCATATGTACATTATTTATTTATTGATGTACTACATTATATTCTAACTGTGGCGAGAACAGGGTCTTTTCCAGTTTTAGCGTCTATTATCGATTTTAATGAGGAACCGAACCAATTGCCGCTAACTAGAAGCACTTTAACTACATTAAGCTATTTGAAACGAGGATATACAATTGAGGAAATTGCTCAACTTAGAGGCTTGAAGTGTAATACAATAGAGGACCATATTGTTGAAATGGTTTTTCATAGCGAAAATATAGACATTTCATCTATTATAACGAATGAACAAATAGAACAGATTTTGAGTATTGCTGAAGAAATGAAGACGCGACAACTAAGAGTGCTAAAGCAGGCACTTCCAGAGTCGATCAGTTACTTTTTAATCCGTTTGGCATTAGCGAAAGGAGAGGCTCTACGGTGAATTTAGAAGAGGCACTATATCATTATTTTGGCTATCAATCCTTTCGTGAAGGTCAAAAAGAAACCATTCAAGCCGTTCTTGATGGTAAGGATACGCTTTCGATGCTCGCAACTGGTACTGGAAAATCAATATGCTATCAGTTGCCGACTTATTTGCTTAAAAAGCCGACAATCATTGTCTCTCCGCTCGTTTCACTTATGCAAGATCAAGTGGAACAATTGAAGGTCAACGGTGAAAAAAGAGTGATTGCTTTAAACTCGTTTTTGTCCAAACAAGAAAAAAGTGATGCCTTAAAAACGTTACATAAATATGTATTTATTTTTTTGTCACCGGAAATGCTCGTGCTCCCGCATGTGCTTCGTGAGTTGAAAAAACTACACATTGGCTTGTTTGTAGTGGATGAAGCGCATTGTATTTCGCAATGGGGCTATGATTTTCGACCGGATTATATGCAACTTGGAGAGATTAGGTCGCAGCTGAATAATCCTACAACGTTAGCATTAACTGCTACTGCAACCGAAGAGGTAAGAGAGGATATAAAGCGCTGCTTGCTTCTGGAAGACTGTCATGAAGTGATAACAACAGTTAATCGAAGCAATATCGGTATATTTATAGAAAAGCATGACTCTTATGTTGAAAAGGAAGAGCGGCTAATTGAATTGGTGAAAACATTACAAAAACCGGGCATTATTTATTTTTCAAGCAAAAAAACAGCTGAACATATACATGATGTCATGATTCAAAACGGCATAGAAAGTGTTGCAGTTTATCATGCGGGGTTAGATCAAGAACAGCGAATTCTTATTCAACAGCAGTTTTTGCAAAATCAATTGCAAATTATTTGTGCAACTAGCGCTTTTGGTATGGGAGTTAATAAGGAAAATGTCCGTTTTGTCATTCACTTTCATTTGCCGGCAAGCATGGAAGCCTATTTACAGGAAATTGGTAGAGCTGGTCGAGATGGGAAACAAAGTGTCGCGATTTTGCTGTATAGTCATGGAGATGAGGAATTGCCTCAGTTTTTAATTAAAAGCGAATATATGCAGGAAGATCAGATAGAGAGCCTAACGGAAATACTAGCGTTAAAAGAGCTGTCTGAAGATGATTACATGATAGACAGGCAAAACATAGCTGCAAGTGCTCAACAGATTGGATGCACCGAGTCGCAAGAGAAGCTGATTATGTACTTCATGCAACAAACTCAATGGTCTTTTGAAAAAAGGAAGAAGCTATTTTTAAATCATTTAAATGAAGCAGCGAATAAAAAGCAGTTGAAATGGCAAGCGTTCTATCGGTGGCTTTTTCAATCTCAATGTTACCGTGTTGGTATCAGTCAGTATTTTTCTGAGTCTTTTAGTGAGCAGCTCGCGCCCTGCTGCAGTAATTGTAATGCTACACTTGATGATTACTATCAAAAGGACGATCCAGACATAAAAGACAACATTAAGCGTATTCAAATCACTTGGCAGAAAGAATTGGCGCAATTTTTATTACCGGAAGATGGAATTCCTAATGAAAAATAAACAAGCAGATTTATTAAAAAGTATATCGAATGAAACGCTGATATTGAATGTTTGGCTAACTCAAGTTATTGTAGTTTTTGCATCACTTATATTGGGCATTCTGTTGTTTGATGATTGGGCTTCCTTTTTGCGTTTGTTCCAATTCGCAGACTGGCGTATTTTAACGATTGGAGTAACAGCAGGCTTTGCTATTGTTTTACTCGATTTTGTGTTAATGAAAGTACTGCCTGAGTCCTTTTATGATGATGGAGGAATCAATCTTAGAATTTTCCAAAGTATATCCATTCCTCACATTATTATTTTGTCTTTCGCTGTGGCCATGTGCGAAGAGTTGCTTTTTAGGGGTGTTATTCAAACGAATACGAATATATGGATTGCGAGTCTGGTCTTTGCATTCGTGCATTATCGTTATCTGTTCAATTTATTTTTGTTTTGTAATGTTACACTTTTGAGTTTTTTTATAGGTTTTTTGTATGATCAAACTGGAAACTTAGTGGTAACAATAACTGTTCATTTTATGATTGATTGCCTTTTAGGTATTTATATGAATACATATCGAAAACAAAGGAAAATAGAATCTCAGAAGGAGTGAATTCGTATGAAAAATCATAAAGCTGCAGAAGAAAATGCTGAGTTCAGCACTGCTTCACTGCCATCACGAAAAGAAATCCACGGAAAAAAAAAGCAAAAGACAAAATTGAAAATTAAGTTTCCTTTTGTGAAAATGCTAGCTTTATTTTTTGTTATATTACTATGTACTGTTTGGGCAATTGCCTCATTAAAAGACGATGATTCAGTAGTATCTTCTAAAGATCAAGAGTCCGAATACACGGAACCAATCGGGGAAATCAGCGGCTTTGAAGACGATGAGGAAGACGTAGTTGTAAATGAAAATGAAACTACTTCTGATCAAATTAAAGTAGAGAGTTTACAGTCGACAGAAGAAGGGCCTGATGCTAGCGAGCAACCGGAGCAAGCAACAACCACAGAAACAACTGTGAATGACCAACAAAATACTTCAAATCTGCAACAAACAACAGCTTCGGATTCTAAAAATGATGAAGTAATTCAGCACGTGGTGCAATCAAATGAAAATTTATTTCGTATTGCTCTAAAGTACTATTCTTCGGCTGACGGAGTAGAAATAATCAAGCAATATAATGGATTGAAGAGTAATGATATTCGAACTGGACAAGTATTAAGGATTCCGCCAAGAAAGTAATTCATGCTGAATTTTTGTTCTTATATTAGCCGGTCATTCATACACTTTTATTGATAGAAGATAGGGGTGAATGAAGATGGATCCGGTCATCGTCCAACTAGACGATTTACTAACTGATCAAGCAACGAAGTACATGCTGCAAAATGTTGTGAACAGAAAGAGGAAGTTTGATACACTGAAGAAAAAACATTTTTGGACTACGATTGCTACATTGCTTTTAGGTTTTTTCTTCATTATTTATGTCTATTATTTTTACATAATACCTTATTCCTATTCTTTTTTTGATATGTTAATGAAGTTCGTGGATGATACGAATTCGTTTTTGTACTGTGCGGCCACATTGGGAGCTTACGGTTATATGCTTGTTTTAAAAAGAAAAGTGGACAAGGCGGAAAAGGAATTTCATGCTTTACGATGTGAAATAGTCGATCGTAGCAAAGATTTATGGAAGCAAGAAAAAGCATGGAGAGCAAGACATCATATTTTTGACATAATGAAAAGAGAATATGATATCAATCTATATCATGAAAATAAATGATGTTGGAAAATTTACTAGTTAGATAATGGAAGTTGGGGATTATGAGAGCTGTCTTAAAAGTACTGGTATTAGTGCTTTTGAGCAGCTCTTTTATAGTTTAGTGAAAAATTCAAACTTTGTATAAGTATGATTAAATGGAATCAACGTCTGGCTTCAGCTTCCCCCCTGATAAGTCAACGAAGAAATGTGGTATAGGCCCGTTAGTTAAGGAATATCATGCTTTTATAATTCAGTAGGAAACAAAATTGTGGTATGCTTATTCGTATATTTACATTAATTTTTGAATTAAGGAGTAACTATGATAGGGATTATATTAGCAGTCCTTTTGTTTGTATTGTTGCTATTTATTTATATGTGGAAATTGGCTATGGAAAATAATGTGGTGGAACAACATCTTGCGTTTCCAAACTTTCCTGAAAGTTTTGGAGAGGTGAAGCTGTTTTTTATTTCGGACATACATAAGCGAAAAATTGATCCAACTATAATTGCTAAGGTAAAGGGAAAAACAGATATTGTTATTATTGGTGGAGATTTAACGGAAAAGGGAGTACCGCTTTCTCGGGTTGAGGAAAATGTGATGAAGTTAAAGGAACTTGGTCCAGTCTACTTTGTTTGGGGAAATAATGATTATGAAACAGATTATCATGAGCTAGATGCCGCTTTATTAAATTTGGGCGTAAAAATTTTAGATAATACAGCTGTTTTGTTTCAATCGAAATCTGGAGATAAGCTTTCTTTGATGGGAGTGGACTATATCGAGTTTGGGCGGGCGGATCTTAATGAGGCACTTTCGGATAGTGAGGAAGATTCTTTTAAAATTCTTGTCAGCCATTGTCCTCGCATCATGAACAGGGTAAAAGAAGAGCATCATATTTCTTTGGTGCTAAGTGGGCATACCCATGGTGGGCAAATTCGTCTATTTGGTTTCGGTAAGTATAGTATGGGGGGCATCTCGAAGAAAGGGAATACTTTAATTTTAACGAGTAATGGCTATGGAACGAGCTTAGTGCCCTTGCGTTTAGGTGCAAAAGTAGAAACGCACCTAATTCACCTTACTCATTCTGAAGAATAAGGATACTTAAAAGAATCAATTGTTTAGGTAATAGTATCAAATGAAATAAGGGTGTCCTCATAAGTGGCTAAAAAATACTTATAGGACACCCTCTTTTTGCGCCAGGAAAGTATATAAATTGGCAGTAAGGTGGAAGCAGCCGTGATGCTGTAGGAGCTTTGCTTCGACTAGGCTTGGCATCCGCTTGTAATGGATACTACGATATAGCTATTCAACCCTTTTTAAAAAGGATAATAATTATCAGCTCGTCTCACAAAGAGCGACTTTTGATGGATAATCGTTTCAAAATTGGGAACTGGAGATGTGCACAGTATAAGATTCTTTTCATATTATACAGAATCAAAAGTTTGGTCTATGTTTTGAAATTAGGAGGCTGTGTTGTGAGGCTTGAAAGAGTGGATGAATGTACGTTGAAAATCTTCTTAACATTTGACGATTTGCAGGAACAAGGTATATCTGTAAAAGATATAACCACTAGCGATGTTTATGCACAAAGTATCATTCATGAAATGATTGAATGGGCAAGTGAAGAAATTGGATTTCCGCTTTTTGGTGCTGTTGAAATGGAGGTTTATTCCCAGCAAACTCAAGGTCTCGTCATTCTATTGAAAACAAGCGAGGAATGGTTCCCAGATGAGACTATAATGGCGGTGGATCAGGCAAAAGCCGTTAATGGGAGAAAAATGATTTATCAATTTGACTGTTTCGAGCATGTATTGTCGTTATTTAATATTGTCGAGTGTAAACAATCTGCGTTAAAAAGTTCTTTGCTATATTATGATACTCATTATTATGTCATTCTTGAAGAGGTAAGTGAGGATCAAATTGATGATATTACAGCGATTGCTTGTGAGTATGGAGAGAGAGGATTACTGTCTGTTTTTCAAATCGAGGAGTATGGGGCAGAGATTATAAAAGGAGATGCGATTGAGAAAATAAACTATTATTTTAAAAAATGAAAAGGACTTCTGGATAAATATTTAAACACGAATCCATATCAGAATATTAATTAAATTCCTTTAATTAAAATGTAACAAGGTGTATACTATCACTGAATGCAATTATCATCTTACTAACATATGACTTTCTAGGAGGTCCTTAAATGGTTGCCGAAACTGGTGCTGAACAAAATAATAAAAAGACTAATGATGTGTTGTCATCAACTCAAACAGTTATTCATAAAGCTTTAGAAAAACTGGGCTATCCGGAAGAAGTATACGAGTTATTGAAAGAGCCGTTAAGAATGCTGACCGTTAAAATTCCTGTGAAAATGGATGATGGGAAAGTAAAGGTTTTTACTGGCTATCGTGCTCAGCATAATGACGCTGTAGGACCGACTAAGGGGGGGATTCGTTTTCACCCTAATGTAACAGAACGTGAAGTTAAAGCGCTATCTATATGGATGAGTTTAAAATGTGGAATTGTGGATTTACCGTATGGTGGAGGCAAGGGTGGTATTGTATGTGATCCACGCAATATGTCCTTCGGTGAATTGGAACGATTGAGTAGAGGGTATGTACGAGCTATCAGTCAAATAGTAGGACCTACCAAGGATATTCCTGCACCTGATGTTTTTACGAACTCACAAATTATGGCATGGATGATGGATGAATATAGCCGAATTGATGAATTTAATTCCCCAGGTTTTATTACAGGGAAACCTTTAGTGCTAGGAGGATCTCATGGTCGTGAATCTGCAACAGCTAAAGGTGTCACGATATGCATACGTGAAGCTGCTAAGAAAAAGGGTATTGAGATAAAGGGTGCATCGGTTGTTGTTCAAGGCTTCGGTAATGCGGGCAGCTTTTTGGCAAAATTTATGCATGATGCTGGGGCTAAAGTAGTCGGTATTTCCGATGCATATGGTGCATTATATGACCCAAATGGATTAGATATAGATTATTTGTTGGATCGTCGTGATAGCTTCGGAACAGTTACAAATCTTTTCAATAATACATTAACTAATAAAGAGTTACTGGAATTGGAATGTGACATTTTAGTTCCTGCTGCAATTGAAAATCAAATTACAGCCGAGAATGCTTATGATATTAAAGCGAAAATTGTTGTAGAGGCAGCGAATGGACCAACTACGATTGAAGCAACGCAAATTTTGACTGATCGTGGTATATTGCTAGTTCCAGATGTTTTAGCTTCTTCAGGCGGTGTAACAGTTTCTTATTTTGAATGGGTTCAAAATAATCAAGGCTATTATTGGAGTGAGCAAGAGGTTGAAGAGAAGCTTGAAAAGATTTTAGTAAAAGCTTTTGATACCATCTATACAACTGCGCATAATAGAAGAGTTGATATGAGATTAGCTGCTTATATGGTCGGTGTTAGAAAAATGGCTGAGGCTTCGCGTTTCCGCGGCTGGATTTAAAAACGAGCATTATTTGAAGCTGGATATAGCAACAAATTCTTGTCTTAAGGGAATAAAACTTCTATCTATCAAGGATAGGAGTTTTATTTATGTTTTTTATACTATAAGAATGTATATATTTTTGAACTAAAATGGCTATCTATCCTTATACTACTGCGCTTATTGAAGGATAAGTTAATGCTTTCAGTTTACTAGCGGGTAATTTCTGTAACAGATAAAGAAGAGAATTCGGAATTTTTTGGATATACCGATCGCATACATGCATTTCTATTGCTTCTTTTGGCAATGGTTCGTGATTGTAAAATCGATAAAAGGACATATATAGAATAAAGGAGTGTAGCAATTATGATTTCAAAAGATGCAATTATCGTTGGGGGAGGGCCATGCGGGTTGGCCGCAGCAATTTCTCTTCAACAAAAAGGATTAAATCCGGTCGTTATAGAAAAAGGTAATATTGTGAATTCTTTATATAATTATCCAACACATCAAACCTTCTTTAGTTCAAGTGAAAATTTGGAGATTGGCGATGTTGCGTTCATAACGGAAAATCGCAAGCCTGTCAGAAATCAGGCGTTAGCTTATTATAGAGAAGTGGTGCTTCGAAAGAAGATTAATGTACGAGCTTTTGAAAGAGTGGAAAAAGTAGAGAAGAATGAAAAAGGCTTATTCATTGTGAAAACAACAAAGGAAGTATATAGCACACCATTTGTGGTCATTGCGACAGGCTACTATGACCAACCTAATTATATGAAGGTGCCAGGTGAAAACTTACCTCATGTATTCCATTACTTTAAAGAAGCTCATCCATATTTTGATTGTGATGTAACAGTAATTGGTGGTAAAAACTCAAGTGTTGATGCAGCCTTGGAATTAGTAAAGGCAGGAGCTCGAGTAACGGTATTATATCGTGGACAAAATTATTCTTCTAGCGTTAAACCATGGATTCTTCCTGAATTTGATGCTCTTGTTCGAAAAGGAATTATTCGGATGGAATTCAATGCTGAGATACAATCTATTACAGAATACTGTGTTGAATATATCGTAGATGGTTCGGCTGAAAAAAGCGTTAAGGCAGATTTTGTTTTTGCGATGACGGGCTATCATCCTGATCATACGTTTCTTCAAAAAATGGGAGTGGACATAGATGAACAGACAGGCTGTCCATCTTATAATCCAGAAACAATGGAAACGAATGTAGACGGATTGTTTATTGCTGGAGTAATTGCAGCAGGAAATAATGCCAATGAAATCTTTATCGAAAATGGCAGATACCATGGTGCATTAATTGCTGATTGCGTTGAAGCTAAGAACAAATGAAAGCATGCTTTTTAAGAAGATGAAAAATGTGAAATTTTGAGCTGAGATAGCCATCTAGCGCAAGCACCCCAGTGCCTAGTGAATCGCCCACTCCTTACTAAGTCAACAAATAAAGAATTGACCCGAGAGTCAAGGAACAGCGGCTAAGGGTGTAACTTCTTCCGTGATGACTCTTCATCCGTAAAGACCTCCGACGAAGCATAAGCCTTCACGAGTGGCTGGCTGAAGCTGAAGACATTGGATTGATACGCTCTTTTTGTTTCCTTATTACTTACGGAGTGCTCCGTTCATCCGGCGTTAAGGGGAGCGCTTGCGCTTTTCTTGAAAGATAAGAAAGTATATAATTTTGAACTAAGACACTGTCTAACCTTATTCCTACCGAAAGACTTCTTTTTTATTGAAATGAAATCAAGAGGTGGATCAAAAATGAAAAAGGACCGGTAACGGTTTTTCTAATGAGTATGCTTAATTACTGTTTAATGCCATACAAAAATATTGTATGATAGTGAACGATGAGGTGAGGAAAAATGAAGAAAGTTACACTTATTACAACTGGCGGAACAATTGCCAGTAAAGAAATCAAAGATGGATTATTAGATTCAGGCGTCATCAGCGGCTCTGAGCTAGCTTCTCTGTGTGAGCTACCTGAAGGCTATGAATTGAAAATAATTGATATACTGCAGTTGCCTTCCATGCATATCGATTTTAATGCAATGAATTTGATTAGACAGGCAATAGAGTCTGAGCTACAAGATGAATCAGTCGACGGAATTGTTGTCACACATGGAACGGACAGCTTAGAAGAAACAGCTTATTTTCTGGACATTACAGTAAACGACCACCGTCCTATTGTTGTAACTGGTTCACAAAGATCTCCTGCTGAAGTGGGAACAGATGTATTTTCTAACCTAAAAAACTCCATTTACGCGGCCTCAAGCAATCTATTGCATGATATAGGTGTAGTAGTAGTATTTAATGAACGAATTTATTCTGCTAAATATGTGAAAAAAGTTCATGCATCTAATATTCAAGGCTTTGAATCATTTGGGTACGGCTATCTAGGAATTATTGATAATGATGTTGTAAGTATTTATCAAAAGCCAGTCAGAAAAGAACATTTCCAATTAGTTAATGAGCTCCCACGCGTTGATATTATTAAATGCTATACGGGCTGTGATGGACTGTTTGTTCATGCTGCTATTAATGCTGGAGCGAAAGGTATTGTGCTTGAAGGAGTCGGGCGTGGTCAAGTAACCCCGATGATGGTAGAGGCTATCCAAAAGGCGTTGGATGAAAATATCATTGTAATTATGACAACGAGTGCGGAAGAGGGGAAAGTGTATCCAGCTTACGGATACAAAGGTAGTGCCTATGACCTGCTAGTAAGAGGTGTTATATTAGGTGAAGACTATGACAGTAAGAAGGCTAGAATTAAATTAGCTGTTCTGCTTGCTTCTAAGGAACAAGTAGATCATGAGGACTTTACTTATTAATCTGATTACATAAGGAACGGTAAGACTCACACTTCACGAAGATACGTAAACATAAGCAGATAAGTGGGAGGTCAACTGTCCTAGTGAGTCGGATTGGTTCAACATAGAAATGCGGAATCGGACTGTGAGTTAAGCTATGCGTTTAATGCTCGGTAGGGATGAAGAAATAACACTGAGCAAAGTTTCACTTAAAACTAGTATGCGAGTGCAATCTGTGAAGGGTTGCGCTCTTTTTTTTGTATATCAAAATCTGTATGGATTACTTCTTTACTTTGAAAAGAGTGCCCGCCTTTTTAAAAGTTAAGATTTATCAATTATATTATTTGTTATGTGTAGAAAGTATACGCTTGTTCGTGATACGATTAAAGAAACGATGAAGAAGAGGGGTCAGCGTATGCTGGTCATTATTACGGCAGGATTAGCACCTGGTCTTGCTTTATTGAGTTACTTTTATTTGAAGGATCAACATGGTACAGAACCCATTTCTATTGTTTTTAAAGCATTTCTTTTGGGATCTTTCTTAGTTCTGCCTTTAATGTTCATCCAATACGTTGTTGAGGTGGAGCAATTAATAAGCAGTGATCTAATCAATTCTTTCTTTTTAATTGGATTTTTGGAGGAGTTTTTTAAGTGGTTTATATTAATATATACAATCTATTATCACGTTTCTTTTGATGAGCCGTATGATGGAATTGTTTATGGTACAGCAGTTTCACTTGGTTTTGCAACGGTGGAGAATATTTTATATTTAATAGCAAACGGTGTAGAGTTTGCTTTGGGTAGAGCACTTTTGCCTGTTTCAAGTCATGCCTTATTTGGAGTTGTAATGGGTTTTTATTTAGGTAAGGGTAAATTTTCTAATATTCATACAAAGCGATATTTATTTATGGCATTATTGTTTCCTTTTTTGTTGCACGGTTTATATGATTATATACTATTA
>JAEIGA010013625.1_pt1 | contig 12375 bp, 12 predicted proteins | sample 9270691 | NCBI WGS metagenome assembly JAEIGA01 (sample SAMN17057246, study PRJNA624740) | gut metagenome | biome: biome; isolation source: fecal sample | host: Bos grunniens | place: China: Xizang | collected 2019
AGCTTCCGGCGCTCTTCACTCACGGAATCAGGCATGATGATCACGGTTTTATAACCTCTGACAGCTCCCACCAGAGCCAGGCCGATCCCCTGGTTCCCGCTGGTGGGCTCCACAATGATGGTATCCTCATGGATCAGACCCTTCTTCTCTGCGTCAAGGATCATGTTGTAGGCCGTCCTGGTCTTGATCGATCCCCCCACATTAAGCCCTTCATATTTTACAAGGATCCTGGCGCTGTCCTTCTCAACCATATGATTGAGGCGGATCATAGGGGTATGGCCCACCGCTTCCAAAACATTATTATAAATCATCAGATAATCTCCCTAATATTCTAGTTATTTTTTACTGACCCAAAGCATGGTCAAGATCCTCGATGATATCCTCCACATTCTCTATTCCGACGGAAAGACGGATCATATCCGGTTTAACGCCTCCGGCGATCAGTTCCTCATCCGTCAGCTGACGATGGGTGGAAGAAGCAGGATGAAGGACACAGGTATGCGCGTCCGCCACGTGGGTGGCAATAATAGCGAGCCGGAGATGCTTCATAAACTCTTCCGCCTTATCTCTGCCGCCTTTTACTCCAAAGGAAATCACACCGCAGGTACCCTCAGGCATGTATTTCTTCGCGCGCTCATAATATTTGTCTCCGGGAAGCCCCGGGTAGGTGACATAGGATACACGGGGATCAGCAGCCAGGAACTCCGCCACCTTCTGTGCATTCTCACAATGTCTCTTCATGCGGACAGCCAGACTCTCCAGCCCGAGATTGAGCAGGAAACAGTTCATGGGTGACGGGATGGAACCCAGGTCGCGCATCAGCTGTGCGGTAGCCTTGGTAATATATGCCTTCTCAATACCGAACTTTTCCGCGTATGTGATCCCGTGGTAGGACTCATCAGGAGTACAAAGCCCCGGGAATTTATCTGCGTGGGCCATCCAGTCAAACTTGCCGGAATCCACGATGACGCCTCCGACGGTGGCATCATGGCCGTCCATATATTTGGTGGTGGAATGGATCACGATGTCCGCCCCCCACTCGATGGGCCGGCAGTTGATGGGAGTGGCAAATGTATTGTCAATGATCAGGGGAACGCCGTGCCTGTGGGCAGCCTGGGCGAACCTTTCGATGTCAAATACGATCAGGGCAGGGTTGGCGATGGTCTCCCCGAAGACTGCCTTGGTATTCTCGCAAAAAGCTGCTTCCAGCTCTTCGTTGCTGCAGTCGGGATCCACGAAGGTAAAATCGATCCCCATTCTCCTCATGGTGACATTAAAAAGATTGTAGGTACCACCGTAGATGGTGGAAGAAACCACCACATGGTCACCGTTTCCGGCGAGATTAAATACGGAGAAAAACGATGCAGCCTGGCCGGAGGAGGTCATCATTGCCGCTGTTCCCCCTTCAAGGGCAGCAATCTTTGCCGCGACCATATCGTTGGTGGGGTTCTGCAGCCTTGTATAGAAGTAGCCTTCCGCCTCAAGGTCGAACAGTTTTCCCATATCCGCACTGGTGTCATATTTAAAAGTCGTACTCTGAATGATCGGTATCATCCTGGGTTCCCCGTTTTTGGGAAGATAACCGGCTTCAATACATTTTGTCTCCTGTCTCATCCTGAAATCCTTTCTCTTATGATTCTGTCTTATTCTGATTCATTCATAATTAATCATACCTGTTCCTGTTTCCTTCCGGAAACAGATTCTTCATTAATATATCATATTTTCCGGAAAATGTTTATAGAAAATAGTTTTAATGGCAAAAAGTATTGTGATTTATTATCTCAGCTAATAAAAGCCGGCCTTTGTCCAATCAATAATCTATAGATTTATTGTTCTTTTTTTCACAGGAAATGTTATAATAATATGAAGGTTTAAATATATTAATAAATAATTATTGTTAATAAATAATTATTGTTATACAACAGAATAGTCTTTAAAGGAGTAACTATGTTTTTGCGTTCCATCAAAGAAAAGATCAGACAGTATCTGGCCCATCTGGCGGAAGTGAATAAGAAGGAATTTGGAGATGGTCCTCTGAAATGTCAGGGCTGCGGGATGAACTGCAGCGCGGAAGACAAAAAAGCATGCAGCTTCTTTGATATGAATGTTTAGATCAGATTCCAGAGAAAAGGCCGGTGAAAGATAATGTTAAAGGAAACAGAGTCAAATATCCTTATTCTACTGTACGGCAGTCAGTTCCGACATCTTGTCAATCAATATTTATGCGACATCAAGAATTCTTATCACCTTCAGACGATCGATATAGTGATCCTGATCTATTTCTATCATGCCAAGGAGAAGAATACGGCCCGGGATGTCCGGGAGCTGGCTCTCTTTACCAAAGGTCATATCTCCCAGTCCATCAACCGACTGATCGAACAGGGCTATGTCACCAAGGTCAAGGATACCAAAGACCGGCGTTATCTCCATCATATCCTGACAGAAAAAGCACAGCCGCTTATCGATGAGATAGCGGTCATCTCCCGTGAAATACGCAATAAGATATTCAGGGGATTCACCGAGGAAGAGGTCGCACTGTTCAGTGACATGTGTAAAAGAATAGGCACCAATACCCGGAACGAGCTGGAATGGAGTCAGTTCAGATAACTTCACAGAGAATTCCAAAGGGGTTCGCAATATAGCGAACCCCTTTTTTAATTTCAGTCAGATATTTAACCGAATAACATACTATTATCCCAGATTTCTAACTTTGAAATCTCTCTCTGCTTCTCGCTTGGCATCCTTTCTGGCGATATCCTGCCGCTTATCGTAGAGTTTCTTTCCTCTTGCCAGGCCGATCTCCAGCTTGACCAGACTGCCCTTGAAGTAGACTTTGAGGGGCATGATGGTATAGCCCTTGGCCTGAACCTGTGATTCCAGCTTGCGGATCTCTGCTTTATGCAGCAGGAGCTTTCTGGACCGGAGGGGATCCCTGTTGAAGATATTTCCTTTCTCATAGGGGCTGATATGCATATGATGGATGAATACCTCGCCGTGGCTGATAGAGATGAAGGATTCCTTCACGCTGCATTTCCCCATGCGGAGGGACTTGACTTCGGTCCCGCAGAGTTCGATCCCCGCTTCATATTTCTCATCGATGAAAAAATCGTGGTATGCTTTTTTATTGTTGGCGATCAGTTTGATACTGTCAGTCCTGGACATGACTGTTCTCCTCCGTTTCGATACTGGTGATTTATTGGCAAGATCCCATCAGGGTTTCTTCCGGGAATACAGATTCAGAAGACGCTCTACTTCCTCGTCACTGATCCGGTCGTTGATCAGCTCGTCCTCATCATCATCCCAGTCACCGCTGAAAATGGTGGAATCCATTCCGTCCGCATCCACGACCTCCCACTCCGGTTCTTCTTCGGCACAGGGATATTCATCATAGGGTCCGCAGAATTCCTTCAGCATAAAGTCGATATTGCGGGATATCTTGTCCACCCTGTAAACCACGATATCCACCTTCTGTCCCAGGGTGAATTCTCTGCGGGTATCCACATTCCAGATCTTGTACTCAGCCTCATAAAAGACATACTCCCCATCCATAAGGCTGAAGATCGGAACGAATCCCTCCACCGTATTGTCGAGTTCCACAAAGAAACCGTTGGCCGTGACAGCCGAGATCACACCGGAGAAGGCTTCTTTCAGATGTTGTTCCATGTATTCAACCTTCTTCAGTTTCTCCACATCCCTCTCTGCATCCTGGGCCCTGCGCTCCAGACGGGAAGAGGACTCAGCGATGGAAGGAAGGATCTGCTCGTAATGCATAAGCCTCTCTTCGTTCAGCCTGCCGTGGATCCCTTCCTTGATGATCCTGTGGATCTGAAGGTCAGGATACCGGCGGATCGGAGAGGTGAAATGGGTATAATACTGGGTGGACAGACCGAAGTGCCCCACATTTTGGGTGGAATATGCCGCCTTCTGCATGGACCTTAAGGCCAGTCTGCTGATCAGGGCTTCCTCCGGCTCACCCTCCAGAGAAAAGAGCAGTTTCTGGATTTCTTTAGGATGAAATGTCTCTCGTCCTGTTTTCAGATAATAACCGAAATTGCGGATAAAGACATCCAGCTTCTTTATCCTTTCCGGGTCCGGTGCTTCATGCACCCGGTAGAGGAAAGGGATCTCCTGCCAGAAATAATCCTCTGCGATGGTCTCATTGGCGATAAGCATAAAATCTTCGATGATATCTGTGGCTGTATTACGCGGGTAGGGATAGATCTTTACCGGGAATCCCTCCTCATCCAGGATGATCTTGGATTCCGGAAAATCAAAATCGATGGCACCCCTTTTCCTCCTTTTTTCCTTCAGCAGAGCTGCCGTCTCCTTCATCAGAAAGCACAGGTCCACGATGGCCCGGCTGTCCCCCTCAGGATGGTCTTCACCGTCGAGGATTGCCTGGACACCGGTGTAACTCATTCTCCGGTCCACCCGGATCACCGTCTCCGCCACAGTATGATCAATGACGTTGCCCTTTGGATCTATGGTCATGATACAGCTCAAGGCCAGACGGTCAGTACCGGCATTCAGGGAACAGATACCGTTGGACAGTTCCCGGGGAAGCATGGGGATCACCCGGTCTGCCAGGTACACACTGGTCCCTCTGGCGATGGCTTCCTCATCCAGTGCCGATCCTTCCGTCACATAATGGCTTACATCGGCGATATGTACTCCGAGCCGGTAGCCTTCGGGAATCCTGACCAAAGTGATGGCATCATCAAGATCCCGGGCATCCTCCCCGTCGATGGTAACGGTCAGAAGATCCCTCAGATCTTTTCTGTTCCCGGTCACCTCCTCTGTCACTGTGTCCGGCAGGCCCGAAGCTTCATTCAGCACAGCCTTGGGGAAAGCCTCCTCTATCCCGTATTTGACCAGGATGGAGCTGACATCGGTGGAGGGATCGTCGATACTGCCCAGGATCCTGGTTATCTCGCCCTCGGGATTCTTTCTCTCCGTGCCGTAATCGGTTATCCTTACCACCACTTTGTCATTCTGACTGGCCCCCATATTCTTCTTGCCGGGGACGAAAATATCTTTTCCGAAACGGGTTTCATCCGGGAGAACAAAACCGAAGCTCTTATTCTGATGATATGTTCCCACAAGGCTGGTGAGCCCTCTTTCCAGGACAGACAGGACACACCCTTCCCGCCTTTTTCCGGGCATCTGGCTTCCCTTTATCCGGATCCGGACCGTATCCCCATGGAGGGCCCCGTTCACATATTCCGCGGGAATAAAGACATCCTCCGGAAGTTCTTCAGAAGTCACGAAGCCGAATCCCCTGGCATTGCCGATAAAATGTCCGACGACGTTCAGGTTGCGGGGTTTGACGTATTTGCCCCGGGAGGTCAGCTCTATGGTCCCATCCTCCACCAGGGCATCCACTACAGCCTTCAGTTTCTTCCTGTCCTCCCCGGAAACTTCCAGGTAACAGGCCAGTTCCTTAAACTTCATGGGGGTGTATTCCTCGCCCAGGATCAGGTCCCTGATCTTCTTCTTTCTCTGTTCAAATAATTCAAATAAATCCTGTCTGTTCATCATATTTCCTGTAATTATGTAAAAAAGCCGCCTCATATCGTAATGAGGCGGCACAGAAATCATTTACATGAAAACCTTAAGACATAAGCCGATCGCGAGTGCGAAGAATAAGACAGCGAGGATCACTGTTGCCCGCTCTAACTTGCCTTCTCTCGTTCTGCCACGGTTCTTGCTGACATAAGAATCAACCTGACCGCTCAAAGATCCCAAACCGGCTGATTTGCCTTCCTGCATCAGTACCACTACGATCAATGCGATACATACGATAATGAATAAAACCGTAAAAATTGTTCTGATCACCTTTCACACCTCCTCTTCGCACAACTTCCGATATCATAACACATATATAGAGAAATGACAAGCATAATCTCCGGAATTTAAGGATTTTCCTCCTCTGATTCCTCCGAGCTGCCGCCGAGATAATCCATGGAACTCTCACGGACACCGTCGATCAGGTCCACAAAGATCGGGGCAGATGTGGCGGACTGCTCTTTGAGCTCCCCACCCTTCAGGTATTCATCATATTTCTTTTTATACTCATCCTCTGTCTTGACCAGTTCATCAAGGCTCTGTCCGTCTATGGTAAAACCGGTGGTGTCAAATATCTTGATACTGCCTTTTCTAAGTTTCTTTTCCACTTCCATCAGTTTCTGTGCGGTCCCTTCAACCACCTCAGCATCGTTGAGCTGGGTGAGGCTCACCATATTTCCTTTGTAACCGCCGCAGAAATCCTTGTCGATTATTCTTCCGTTGATCATGGCATTGACCACGTCGGTGTAATACAGGCTCCAGTCGGTATAGGTTGAAGTGAGGGCCTGCTTCGGGGCGGAATCTATGATATTGTATTCATTTCCGATGACCGGGATACCGCGTTCTGCACATACCGCCGCCGCGGCGCTGGTATATGTATAGGTACACATCATGCCCACACCGGATGCGGCAAGCTGCCGTGCCGCCTCTCCGTCAGCATCGTAATTGCCCCGTTTTCCCACGTAGCGCACATCGATGGTGGACTGGGAACACTGGGTACGGATGCCCAGATAAAAGGCATTGATACAGGTGCTGGTCTCCGCACACTGTTTGTAGGCAACAAAGCCGACCCTGCAGTCATAGGGGGAGATATCCCCGCGGTTGAGACGATGGTTCAGCTCCATTCCGGCGATCACCCCGGCAGCATAGTAAGCTTCATAGATCCTGGAATTAAAGGTATGGACATTGGGCAGGTCAGAGTCGGCGCTCTCCCTTCCCCCTTCAAGGCAGAACTGGATATCATCATATTCCTCCGCTGCCTCAAGGACTGCTTCCTCATAGCGGGCACCCAGGGCAAGGATAAGCTGGCATCCCTTATCGGCAAGAGTTTTGATCTCCTGGGGACACTCCTCTTTTCCAACGTTTCTCTGAATAAATACCTGCCTGTCGGTGAGGCCTGTCCTGTGCTGCATCCTGCGGATCGCATCCACTCTGGCCACGGTATCCGGAGCATTATCTTCCGCCGGCAGGATAAATCCGACTTTCAGTTTGCCGTCATCCACTCCCTCCATAGTTGTCTGTTCTTTGGAAGTGTCCGCTTCCCCGGATCTTTTCCTGCAGCCTGCCTGACTGAATAATAATAAGAATGCAAGCAATACCGCTATATATTTCTTCATCGTCTTCCTCCTTGGATGATAGATATTTTGTTTATCTTATCCTACAATATATTCGGCTATTTTTCAATGAGCCTTGGGCAATCTCTTGCATCCATTCCCGAGAGATTGCGGATATCATCACAGATCCCAAGGATCGGAGCCGGTATCACCCCGTCCTCCCCCGCGTAGAACTCCTTGAGTTCCTTGATATATTTCTCACTGGCCGCTTTGAATGCAGGTGATTTTTTCCTGGGATTTTCATCAAGGGGCCACAGTTTGCGGAATCTTCTGTAACGGTGGTAGGTATCCCTGAGGGAAATATATTCTTCCAGCTGACCGGCTTTTGTCTTTCTGTAACGTCCGGTCATGATGGTTTTCGTGATCAGATACAGGTCCCTGGCATCATCGAGGGCATTGTGGGAGATCACATGCTCCATGTCACAGACAAACTTCATATCCGCCAGGCTGACACTCATCCTGTAGCCGAAGATCTTCACGGTAAGCTTTCTGGTGATGTCCGTGACTTTGCCGATGACCCTCCGGTACTTTTTCGAGATATGGGGGTGATTCTTGCGGAGATTATCCTCCAGGGTCACCCGGTCATTTCCCCAGACATATACCGTATGGATATGGTAGGTCTGAAGGATCTTGTCGATCCTCTGGAATGCCTGTTCAAAAGAAGGGGCACCGTTGATCTCTTCCTGGGTCAGTCCTGTCAGTTCCTTGCAGTATCTGGTCAGGACAGGATTATATTTTGGACAGACAGGGGTGTAAAATTCCTCGACGAAATCATAATCCTGGTCGGCGATCACCAGACCCACAGAGATCACCTCATTGCTGTGATTCCGGTCAAATCTCCTGTCATAATTCATGAAACAGGTATATTCGGCATCAAAGAAAGCGTAATATCTGTCATTTTCTTTTCCGACTGCCGTTCTGTTCTTTTCTTTTGATGGCATGGTGTCATCTCTCCCCATCAATATGATAATACTTCCGTGCCGTCCTCTGTCACAAGGATCGTGTACTCCCACTGGGCGGAAGGCATTCCGTCCACAGTGTATATGGTCCATCCGTCATCCTCATCCTGGAAGACATCCGGTCCGCCCATGTTTACCATAGGTTCTATGGTAAATGTCATTCCCGGTACCAGGAGTATTCCGGTTCCGGGCTCTCCGATATGGCCCACCCAGGGTTCTTCGTGGAATTTCACGCCGCAGCCGTGTCCGCCGATCTCCCTGACGATGGTATATCCGTTCTCCGTGGCATGTTTGTTGCAGGCATACTGCATATCCCCGAGGGTTCCCCAGGGCCTTGTATTCTCCAAAGCCAGGTCCAGGCACTCTTTGGTGACCCTCACCAGCTTTCTCTTCTCCTCACTCACCTCGCCTATACAGAACATGCGGGAAGCATCCCCGAAATATCCGTTGTAGATCGTGGTGCAGTCCACATTGACGATATCCCCTTCCTGCAGGATATAGTCCTCAGCGGGGATCCCGTGGCATACGATGTCATCCACGGAGATACACACGCTCTTGGGGTAGCCTTCGTAGCCCAGACATGCAGGGATACAGCCGATCTCCCTGGTGTAGGCCTCGATGAGCCGGTCAAGTTCGGCCGTGTTGGCACCGGCCTTCACATAGGGGGTGATATAATCCAGGACCATGGTGTTTTTTCTTCCCGCCTGACGGATCCCTTCGATCTGCTCAGGGGTCTTGATCATCTGATGGTTGGGAACCTGAAATCCACGGCTCCTGTAATCCTTGATCCTGTTGTCGAATGCCATGTGGCAGCCTTTATATTTTTTTCCGCTGCCGCACCAGCATTTATCGTTTCTACCAATCTTCATCTGTTGTTCCTCCGGAAATCTTGATCAGGACTTTTCCGGCAGTCCTGTCGCCGGTTCGTCCGGACAGGCGATCTTGATCCTTCCCCTGCCCTGCGCGACGGGCACATCGCACATCGGTCGGATATGCGCATTGCGCAAAAGAACAGGCTGTTATGGCGTAAACACCATAACAGCCATAGGTTTATTTTTCGATCAGAAGTGACTTTCCAGTCATTTCAGCCGGTTGTTCCATTCCCATCATCTGGATCAGGGTCGGTGCGATGTCTGCCAGACATCCTCCCTCCCTCAGAGTATATCCCTCATCGTAATTGATCAGGATGAAAGGAACGGGGTTGGTGGTGTGTGCCGTGAAGGGATCGCCTGTCTCATAGTCGATCATCTGCTCACAGTTTCCATGGTCCGCACAGAGGAACATCTGTCCTCCGACCTCGAGAAGTGCTTCCAGAACTCTGCCGATACAGGTATCCACAGCTTCCACGGCCTTGATGGCGGCCTCCTGGACTCCGGTATGTCCCACCATGTCCGGGTTGGCAAAGTTGATGATGATCACATCATATTCCTGTCCCCTGATGGCGGCCACAAGCTTGTCGCAGACCTCCGGGGCGCTCATCTCCGGCTGAAGGTCGTAGGTGGCCACACCGGGAGACTTCACAAGAATACGGTCCTCATCTTTATTGGGCACCTCCACGCCGCCGTTGAAGAAGAAAGTGACGTGGGCATATTTCTCTGTCTCCGCGAGACGGAGCTGTTTCAGACCATGATCCGCCAGGAACTGACCGAAGGTGTTGGTGATCTCCACCTTATGGAAGGCCACCAGCTTGTTGGGGATCGTGGGATCGTAGTCAGAGAAACATACGTAGGTGAGCGGGAAATATCCACCCCTGCGCTCAAAGCCGGTAAAATCAGGATCACAGAAGGCGCGGGTGATCTCCCTTGCCCGGTCGGGACGGAAGTTAAAGAAGATGACGGAGTCATTCTCCTTGATGGTTCCCACCGGTTTACCGTCTTCCCTGATCACTACGGGGATGACGAACTCATCGGTGACCCCTGCGGCGTAGGAATCCTCCATGGCCTGGGCAGCGCTGTCGGCACTGTTCCCCTCACCGTAGACCAGGGCCGCGTAAGCTTTCTCCACACGGTCCCAGTTGGTATCCCTGTCCATGGCATAATAACGTCCTTCGATGGAGGCTACCTTGCCGACACCGATCTCTGCCATCTTCTCCTCCAGCTCAGCGACAAAGCCCTGACCGGAAGTCGGGGGCGTATCACGGCCGTCGAGGAAGCAATGGACACAGACATCCTCGAGCCCGCTTTTCTTTGCCAGCTCCAGAAGTGCATACAGGTGGGTGTTGTGGCTGTGGACACCGCCGTCGGACAGAAGTCCGTACAGGTGGAGGGTTGATCCCTTCTCCTTACAGTTCCCGACCGCCTGAAGCATGGCAGGGTTCTCGAAGAAATCGCCATCCTGGATGGATTTTGTGATTCGTGTGAGTTCCTGATAGACGATACGCCCTGCACCCATATTCAGATGGCCGACCTCCGAATTACCCATCTGTCCGTCCGGCAGACCGACAGCCATTCCGCTGGCGTAGCCTTTGACGAAGGGATAATCCCGGATCAGCTTATCGAGATTGGGTGTTTTGGCCAGATACACCGAATTCGCCTCATGCTTTTCATTCAGCCCGAAGCCGTCCAATATCATTAAAACGGTTGGTTTTCTGCTCATTCTACAAATCTCCTAAACACATAAATGTGCAGTATTATTTATAATTTACGATCTTGCCGAAGTCCTCTTTCAGGGAAGCTCCGCCAACTAAGCCGCCGTCGATATCCGGCTGTGCGAACAGGTCGGGGGCTGTCTTGGCATTGACAGATCCGCCGTACTGGATACGGATAGCTTCTGCGGTAGCCTCATCGTATACTTCAGCGATACATTTACGGATGGCTCCGCAAACTTCCTGAGCCTGTTCTGTTGTTGCTGTCTTGCCGGTTCCGATCGCCCAGATGGGTTCGTAAGCGATAACAACCTTTGCGGCGTCTTCAGCGCTCACATCCTGTAAGCCGATCTTAACCTGCTGGCGGATGAAATCCATGGTGACGCCCTGCTCTCTCTGTTCGAGGGTCTCACCGCAGCACATGATCGGAACAAGGTTATGCTCAAGAGCCTTTTTCACTTTTTTATTGATGTCGGCATCTGTCTCTTTGAAGTATTCTCTTCTCTCTGAATGGCCGATGATGACATACTCAACACCAGCGTCTACCAGCATGGCGGGAGCGATCTCACCTGTGTAAGCTCCGCTCTCTTCGTAGTACATATTCTCTGCACCGACTTTGATGTTGGTTCCTTTGGCTGCCTCAACAACGGGAACGATATCAATGGCGGGAACGCAGAATACCACGTCAACATCTTCACTTGCCACTAAGGGTTTTAATAACTCGACAAGTTTGACAGCCTCAGAGGGAGTTTTGTTCATTTTCCAGTTTCCGGCAACAATTGTTTTACGCATAATCAATTAACCTCTTTTCATTTTCAATCAGAATCAATTTGGATATATTTTATTTATCATTTGCAGCGGCAACGCCGGGAAGCTCCTTGCCCTCAAGGAATTCAAGGGAAGCTCCGCCGCCGGTGGAGATGTGGGACATCTTCGGGCCGTAGCCAAGCTGGTTTACTGCAGCTGCGGAATCTCCGCCGCCGATGATGGTGGTGGCATCCGTCTCAGCGAGAGCTGCTGCGACTGCCTTGGTTCCTGCGGCGAGGATAGGATTCTCGAATACGCCCATAGGTCCGTTCCAGACCACGGTCTTGGCTGATTACACCGCATCGGCATAAAGCTCGATGGTCTTCGGTCCGATGTCCATACCCATTTTGTCGGCAGGGATCTTGTCGGAATCCACAACAACCGTTGCGATCTCAGCATCGATAGGATCCGGGAACATGTCCGTACATACGGTGTCAACGGGAAGAAGAAGCTGTTTCCCGAGCTTCTCTGCCTTATCCATCATCTCCTTGCAGTAGTCGATCTTTGAATCATCCAGAAGGGATTTTCCGATCTCATAGCCTTTTGCCTTAAGGAAGGTGTAGGCCATACCGCCGCCGATGATGAGGGTGTCACATTTTTCGAGCAGGTTGGAGATAACATTCAGTTTGTCCGCAACCTTGGCACCGCCAAGGATAGCTACAAAGGGACGTACCGGATTCTCAACGGCATTGCCGAGGAAATCGATCTCCTTCTGCATAAGGTAACCGACAACTGCTGTATCTTTAAGTGCTGAAACACCTACGTTGGAGCAGTGTGCCCTGTGGGCTGTACCGAAAGCGTCATTGACAAAGACATCACAGATGGATGCCAGGTCTTTGGAGAATTC
>JAEIGA010013626.1_pt1 | contig 12375 bp, 10 predicted proteins | sample 9270691 | NCBI WGS metagenome assembly JAEIGA01 (sample SAMN17057246, study PRJNA624740) | gut metagenome | biome: biome; isolation source: fecal sample | host: Bos grunniens | place: China: Xizang | collected 2019
TTTAAGCCGCATAATCTAACATCTATTAGTGCTATTGTACCGTCGAACGAAGCTCCTATAGATGTAACGGCAGAGACATCTATAGGATATACCGTTTTCAGTTTTTTTGCATTAGTGAACATACTCGCCATACTGCCAGACTCTGTAGGTATTCCCTTTGTATGCTCCAATGTTTGTGATTTTGAGAACTTGATAACCTCCAAATTGCTGTTCATTAATACGCTTGTTAACGATAATTTGTTATTCTTGAACAACTGGTCATACACAGTGTTTACTGTATTCATCGGGAATATCGTTCTTACATTCTTATTCTCCTGAAAATATCGTGCAGTATTCAGCGAAAAATGGTAATTCTTATACTCATATATATATATCATATCACTTTCCGTCAAGTCGGTAATTCCATTCAGTTCATAATTGCCTGTGGATTCATTATACTCTGCCCCGGCTGCAATAAATAGCGGGCGCAATGGATTTTCAACCTTTTTGCGTACATCCGCACTCAACTTCTGGGCGGTAATGGCACCGTCTTGTATGTCGGTTGTTGTTGCTGCGCCAAGATCTACCCAACTTCCCCAATCCATCTCATCCTCGCCACGGCCGGTACGTGTTTTGTAACTGAAGTTGCCGTCTATGTTCAGGGCGTACTTGAACTGGCTAATGTTTCTTTCCTCGCCCATGGATGCTGCAACTGCGTAGTTGTTTATTACTACCAACACAAAGGTTTCGAGCTGTGTTGGCGACACCATATATACTCCGCTGTAGACGCCGTTGTCGATATAATCGTCGAGCGATGTGGTCTGCCCCACCTCTATATTCTGCTGCAGCGTTCCCCATAGGTCCCAACTATTGCCGCTTTGAAGTTCCTCCTTGCTCGCTGCATTGCCGGTGCGCAAATAGACATTACCGTCGCCGCCAACGCGGTTGCTGAGCATGAGTATCTGTGTAATGCACACTTCAGTCCCGTTTATGCTGCTGTCGAGCACCACAAGGCGTGCATGGAAGGTATGCCCCGGGTTGGAATTAGCAAAGGGCAAGCCGTCGCCAGCATTGGTGCGCTCACCGGCGATGTTATAAATGCCGGCAGTGGTGAACTTGTCGATGTGCGATGCATGGCTCCATGTGATGACATTCTTTTCGTCACTTGTCCACTTGCTCCATGTGGGCTTTCCATTTACCTTGCTGCAAAAACGTGAGTAGTTTGAGACACTGCCGGTAGCATGGTCTACGTGGGTAATCTCTTGCACTATTGTGCGGCTGCCTTGCAGCATTCCTTCGTGAGAATGGTCTTTTACGACAAGAGTAACCGTGTCGTCATTTCCCAAACGGAACGGAAGATTGGACGAGCCGTCGTCGTTGCTCACACGCAGTGAGTAGACACCGTTCCACTGGAGTTCATCGACGCTGGTGAGCGACAGCCATGGGGCTGTATCACTGTCAATCTGTTTGCGATACTCGATTTTCATTTTTGTTGGTTTCATATTGTTGTTTTTAAAGGTTTGTTTTTAGACATAAGAACATAAGTACAGAAGTTTTTTGCGACAAAAGTAATCTTGACTAGAGCAAAAGGACATACCATTTTAGCATATTTTAGCTATCACAGCACTAAAACTACAGCAACGCACCTTTGCCGGCTGTATGAATTTAAGTGAGAGAGGTTTGCGAAGGGACGAACTTGATTACTCGCAGGATGGAATAGACTGCGTTTGAGCTTTTCGCTTTATTTAATAGACTTTATGCTTTAAAATATTTGAGAAGACTAAGAATTAGGTTATCTTTGCGACATAGTGGTTTGTTTTTAGCATTATGAGATACAATATTCGCGACATAATAGAGTATATAATTGCATTGGTTAACGAGTTTGCCAAACGATTTGGATTGACTGAAATACAAGCCTATAGATATATTCGTATGCATAAAGGTGTTGCTTTTTTGGAGCAACACTACGGAATCATCCATACGCTTGATTTTAGCGAGGCTGTGGATAGTGTAGCACTCTATTGTCGTAGAAATGGAGGTAAATTATGATTTTGTATCACGGTTCAAATATGATAGTCGACAAGATAGACCTTGAAAAGTCTAAGCCGAATAAGGATTTTGGCAGGGGGTTCTATCTATCGGAGGAGGAAACACAGGCAATGGAAATGGCTAACTTCAAATCGACCTTGCTGGGTGGTGAAGCAACTATTACAAAATTTGAATTTGATATTGCTGTAATGCAAAACACCGACCTTCGCATAAAAATATTTAAGGAATACTCAACTGAATGGGCAGATTTTGTATTTGCGAATAGAGAAGGCGGTGAATGCGAACATTACGATATTGTATATGGTCCCATTGCTAACGATAAAGTTGGTTTGCAAATTCGTAAGCTCAAGGATGGCTCAATTGATAAAGCAGAATTTCTAAACAGGCTAAAGTATATGAAAGGTATCACATACCAATATTATTTTGGAACAGAAAAGTCTATACAATACTTAACAAAGATATGACAGATACCGATTTTAATTATATGAAAGAAGCTTTGGCTACTGACCTTGCCGAACTTCTTGCGAAGGATTTCAACATGACCATTACCGAAGCGCTTGACGCTTTATATAGCTCAGAGACTTATACAAAATTGTGTAATCCCAATACCGGATTGTATTTCCAAAGCACACTGTATGTATATTCATTCTTAAAGAATGAGCTACTTACAGCAAAAATTGAATAAATCGGATTTATTTTCTTCCCCTTGTGATCTGCTTTTTTTTGATTGTATAACAATGCGAAGATGCAATGTTGTTTACACCAGCAAGCGCATTAGCCATTATTTGCTATGCGACGTATTCTTGAGGATGTAATAACTGAGCCGAAGGCGAAAATTAAAGACAGAAGTACAGAAGTACAGAAGATTTTGACATAAGACATATTGGGTGAGCGTTTTGCAATCTTTCTGATATGAGCGAAGCATGTCGCATGTAAAATTATGCGACTTTTGAGTATAACGAATTTGCAGTAATGTGAGAACTCGTTTTCCCATTCATGCAAATTAATATTACTCTAATTGGGGAATCTATGATTACCAATCCTGCTTCCCATAGCAGAAAGGTCTTTTTTTGTTCTTATGTTCTTTTGTCTTAAATTAACGTGAGTTCGATATAAACTCGAACAGACCGCAACTTAGGCTTTCACTACTGCATCAAAATCACGTTGGTAATTTGAAATAAAGTTCATCTCGTTTTTCATAATAGTTATAAAATTTAAGGTTATGCGTTCAAAAAGCAGGTGCCGCCGAAAAAAAATATGAAAGATGATAGAAGAATCCATTAAGTATATGAGTTTATTTGTATGGCAAAACAGCGGCACCAGCTTTATTTACGCTGCAAAAGTATAGTTACTTAAAGGAAACAAGGTTGCTATTTTGCCACAAATGACTAATACGCTTTGAATAGACACAAGCGTAGAAAACGGAAAGCTCGTGCCAACGAGCGAAACGCAAAGCTTGCTTTAGCGTTTCAAACGCGAGTGCAGCCGAGTTGCAATAGCACCACAAAATCGCTCTTTATTTGTGAACAAAAGTTAAATATCGCGTTGTTTTTAAAAAAAATAATAAAAAATAGAACAAAACAGGGTGGTTAAGTGTTTATGTTTGTAGGAACATCTAAAAAATACAAATAAAGTGGAGAAAAACGAAGTTGCAGACCTATTCATTGCTGCAAGGGGAAAACTCTATCAATATGCCCACCACTTGACATTGGACTTTGATAGAGCAGAGGATTTATTACAGGAAACAGCCTTCAAGGTGCTGAACAACGCACAGAGTTTGAAAAACAACGATGGTTTTCTAAAATGGGCGCGCAAAATTATGCTTAACACATTTATAAGTTACAGCAACCACGAGGAACGGCATCAGTCGGTCGATGATTTTGCAAAACTGCTCCCTTTCACAAGCAGGGACCTCTATGCACTGGATTGTGACTGCGAGATTTCAATTGAGGATATTTACAATGCCATCGATGACTTGCCGGGCAATAACGGTAAATTGATCAGACTGCTTATCAAAGGACACAAATATCTGGATATTTCTATTATAACTGAACTTCCGCTTGGAACTGTTAAAACACGCATTCATATATCGCGCGAACTGCTCAAAGAAAAGTTGAAGGATTATCTGAACTGAGTTTTTATATTCAAGACAGAAATACATAAGGCACCGGTTATCATAAAATCCCTAAGTTTTTTGCACTCGCTGTAAAAATTACCGGAGTGAGCCGGGCATTTCTCATTCACTTGTTACTATCTTTGCAGATGATGATAAAAGAAACATCAGGGATTATGCAAGCAGAAAACGGGACACAGGAACAGACGTCAATTATAGAGTTATTTTTTAACCTCATAAGATGTGGAATTGGCAAAGAAAAGGCACTGCCACGCACGCCAAGCGAAGAAGAGTGGAATGAACTATTCGACATTGCCAAGAAACAGACTCTTGTAGGCATTGCCTTTGCCGGCATTGAACGTTTGTCCCAGGAACAACGCCCTCCAAAAACATTACTGTTACAATGGTACAAAGTGTGCGCACTCATCAAGAGCAAAAATGCCGAACTTGACAAAAAATGCGCCATTGTATCCCAAAAATTCAAGAGCGAAGGATTTGAGAACTGTATTCTCAAGGGACAGGGCATAGCAAGGCTATACCCCGACCCCACACTGCGCACCCCCGGCGACATTGACATTTGGCTTGACGGCGGTGAGAGTAAGGCTATAGGATATGTAAGGCGATTCTTCCCCAATTGCGAACCCACTTATCACCATGTGGATTTTCCAATTGCAGATGACTTGGATATTGAGATACACTACCGCCCCAGTTGGACATACAGTCCACTGACAAACAAAAGACTACAGAGATACTTTGATGAGAATGCCGGCACACAGTTCGGCAACGACATCACAACCGCCAATGGCCAATTCCCTGCACCAACATTAGCTTTCAACCGCATATACATACTGCTGCACATATATCGCCACCTGTTCTTTGAGGGCATTGGAATGAGGCAGCTGCTCGACTACTACTTTGTGTTGCAACAGGCGATTACACCCGAAGAAAAAAAAGAGCACATTGGACTGTTGAAAAAGTTTGGACTAAAGGGATTTGCAGGCGCTGCAGCATATGCTATGCAACAGATATTAGGGTTAGACAGCGAGCACACCCTTGTTGAACCCAACAAGCGACTTGGTGAGTTCCTCATACATGAAATGATGATTGCCGGCAATTTTGGAAAGTATGACCAGCGATATGACTTGGGAGCACACAAATACTCTTTCAAAAGAGCGATTGAGACTGTTAAACGTACAATGACATTACTCACTCGTTTTCCCGGCGAGACACTGTGGAGCCCATACTTCAAGGTATGGCACTACTTCTGGCGCAGGAAGCACACAAGGCGTGACTAGACCATTGTCGCCATTTACTCCCTTTTCACACGCAATGCGGTTAATGTTTTTTAGACATAAATACACAAGCTGATAAGATTTTTCGACAGAAATATAGAACTGCCGGCTTTCGGCTTCAACCTTTCAGATTGTATAAAAAAGACTCTCTCAGGATTATTACTGAGAGAGTCTTTTTTTCGTCGGGGTGACAGGATTCGAACCTGCGACCCCCTGGTCCCAAACCAGATGCGCTACCAACTGCGCTACACCCCGAAGAACGGTTTTCTTGTTTGAACGTCTTTTAATCATTCCGGCCTTGACACAACACCGCTAAATTGTCTCTTTTGCCTTTTCAGTTGTCGGGGTGACAGGATTCGAACCTGCGACCCCCTGGTCCCAAACCAGATGCGCTACCAACTGCGCTACACCCCGAAACTATTTTCAATATTCCTCAACCGTTGAGGAATGGTACCCGATACCGGAGTGCAAAGGTACACTTTTTTTTCTACTTTGCAAAGTTTTTTATAACAAAATGCAAAATAAATAAAACGATATTGCATCAACAAAAAAGACATCCGACTTTACCGGAAAAAGTCGGATGTCTCTGTATCAGTATATTCAATCTTTATTCTTTTCTTTTGCTATGTAATAGCCGTAACTTGAATATCTGTTGCTACCACGTGAACCATAAGGTTTTTTGGTCAGGTCGTCACCATTGACAACAACTGCCACGTTTCCAAGTTTCTTCTCATGGACAAGCGAGGTGATGAATGCAGCATCGGACTTGTGGCTGTAGCCAACACGCACTACATATGCAACAAGGTCGGCAACACGGTTCAGAATCATTGAATCAGAAACAAGACCAACCGGTGCGGCATCCATAATGATGTAATCATACTTATCGCGCAGATATTCGATAGCCTTGTCCATATTGGTACCTGAAAGCAACTCTGCCGGGTTTGGAGGAACAATGCCTGCGGGCAACAGGTCAAGCCCGTCAACAACCCCCGATGGCAGAATGAGTTTGTCGAGCATTGCAACCTCATTTTCATCAGCGGCCAGGTAACTTGTCAATCCTTTGCGTGAAGGGTCAAAGTTGAACACCTCGGCAAGTCGTGGGCGACGGATGTCACAGCCCATGAGCAGCACCTTCTTACCAAGAAGCACCGTGCTGACGGCAAGGTTCGACGCAACAAATGTCTTGCCCTCGCCCGAGATGGTAGAGGTGAACATAATAACCTTGCCGCTAGACTTTCTCATAACGAACTGCAGGTTTGTACGCAAGGTGCGGAATGCCTCGGCCATGACATCGTTCTTGTTCTTCTCCACAACAATTGGCCTTGCATGTTCTTTCTTTGATGCTTTCATTGGAATTGCACCAAGATATGGCAGGTTGATTGCCTTCTGCGCCTCCTCGGCCGTGTCGAACTTGTCACGGATGAGCAATTTCAAATAGACGAACGCTGCAGGCAACAGAACACCAAAGAAGAACGCCAAAAGATAAATCATCTTTCGGTTTGGCGAAACAACACCTGTGCAATAGGGAGCATCGATGCAACTGAGATTGTCGCTCTGCACCTCGATGCTGAGGAGTGTCTCCTCGTATTTCTGCAACAGCATAACGTAGAGACCGGACTTGATGTCGCACTCACGTGTGATGGTGAGAAGCTGACGCTCAACCTCGGGCGACATCTCGAAACGACCTGCGTACTTGTCGGCAAGGATTGAGATTGCCTTGCGCTCAATAGCCAATGACTGGTCGAGAGCATTTAGAGCAGTGCGCAAATCCTGCTGCATGGCACGGAGCACTGTTGCCGCATTCCTGAGAACCGGGTTCTCGGGCGTTGTTGTCTGCGAAAGGGTCTTATACTCGAGAACCCTTGCGTTATAGTTGTTTACGAGACTTACGAGTGCCGGGTCAAGTTCTACACCGAACGACGCAGGGATGACCTGCATATCATTCTTGGGGTCGTTGACAAACTCATTCATGTACTTTGATGCCGTAATCCTCAAGTCAATAAGTTCGAGTTGCTTTGTATACTCGGCCTTTTTCTTGATAATCTCCGAAGCATCGGCCTTGGGGTCAACAAGCTGGTTCTGTTTCTTGTAGGCAGCCAGGCTTCCTTCCATTTGCTCAAGTTCCACTTTCAACGATTTGAGACGCTCCGAGATGAAGGCCTCGGTGCGGCAAGCAACCTGGCGCTTTGTCTCATTTGTAACATTGTTGAAACTCTCCATTATTGAATTAAGGAACAGTGTTCCCTCAACAGGGTCGGGAGTGTTGTATGAAAGCATTGCAACCGATGCTGTCTTTGACACAGGAGCAATAGACAATGCTCTTTTATAGGCCATTGCAACAGCATCGACAGGTTTCACAGTGATGAAAACATTGCCCTGCGCCAAACCGGCCCTGGCATTACGGTCAATGGTAACAAAACCGCCCGGAGTCTCGAGCACGTAAGGGAATGCTGTTATCTTCGCGCCGGGAACAAATTCGTCCTCGCCATACTTGTATGCAACAGATGTCTCACCTGCATCGCTTATTGCAAAATCAAGAAGCAGCGTCTTTTGCAGGCTCGCCTGCGCTGCATCATCGAGCGACACCACAAAAGGAGTGGTATCTTTGTAGAGCAGGCTGTCCTCGCCCCACTGGTATCTTATGTAAAGTTCGGCATCGACAACTGCGCGGTGAACAACCGACATTGAAGACATTAGTTCTATCTCATTCTCCACGTTGGAGGCCTTGCTCTGCATACCGAAATCGGCCAACATATCTGCAGGCGACAATATTGAACCACCTCTTTCACTATCCTGCAACAGCACTTTTGCCGAGACATTGTAGACCGGGGTAACAAAACGCAGATATACGAATGCAAGCACAAGGCATACAACAACCGAGAATGCAAAAAGTTTCCAGTTGTCGCGCAAATGGCCAAGAATCACACGGATATCGAAACCGCCCTCTTCGTTCTCGGGGCCAAGATTGATATTTTCGTTTTCTTTCATAACCGTACTGTTATTTCAGGATGTTATACAAAAGTGATGTCAATGAAATGAGAATTGATGTACCCGAGAACCAGAGCGATGTGCTTGAGCCGATATCGGAGTTCTTCGCCTTTGACTCATTTGGTGTCACATAGACAACATCGTTCTGCTGCAGATAGTAGTATGGCGAGTTGAGGATTGCAACGTCGTTGAGGTTCAGTTCGGCAATCTCGCGTTTGCCATCGCTGTTCTCGCGCACCACCTTCACATTGTCGCGCTGGCCATATATAGTAAGGTCGCGGGCAAGTGCCAAAGCCTCAAGGATTGTAACCTTGCCATTCTTTATGGTAAACGAACCGGGAGCAGCGACCTCGCCAAGCACAGAAATCTTGAAGTTGGCAAAACGCACCACCACTGCCGGGAGCGACGAGAACGAACCCTTCACACGGTCAAGGATGAGCTGTTCGGCCTCAGTAATTGTCTTTCCCGCAACATTCACCTCGCCTACATTGGGAATTGTCACGTTGCCGGCAGCATCGACAAGATAGTCGTGCAATGTAGGCTGTGACTGCAAAGATTGACGTGCAAAATTATCCGACGGCGAAATAAGATTATAGGCCAAGGAAGATGATGGATTATCGGGGTTGGTTATAAGAATGTTCAGCAGGTCGTTTGGCTGTATCTTGGGTTCATAGACCGCAATCGTCTGCTCCATACTGCTCCACTCCTTGCTGTTCTGCAAATAGGGTACCTTTTTGTACGATGTACACGAGGCCAACAGCATCAGCGAGAGCAAAGAGAGAAGAATAAAATTCTTTTTTTGCAAAGTTTTCATTTCCTATATTGTTTTAGTTATCATTCTTTAGCCAGACGCAAGTCACATACTTGCATAGCAACGCATTATTAATTGCAAATATACACATTATTTGTAACAAATCACTGTATTTTGTTAAGAAAAAGCAATCTGCGCAACAAAAACAACAAATACGCCTTTTAGCTTGACTTTAAGCCCACGATATTGTATTTTTGCATAAATTTGTCATTATGGTAAAGAACAAGAAAAAGAACAGGACAGGATTAGCCATTATTGTAATTGCACTGCTTGCAGCCGGCACGTATATCGCATACACAACGGGGTATAAGTACTACTCGGTAAAGATGCACAAGATCAGGCTCGACGAGACTGCATACATCTATATAACCCCACAGGACAATTCGGCATCAGTCATTGCCAAGATAGCCGATGCTGCCCCGGGCGCCAACACCGACGGGTTTGCAACACTCGCCGCACACAACAAATTCGACAGCCGCAAACGCAGCGGCAAGTATGCAATAAAGGACGGCGACACAATGAGCGGGATATATAACCGCATTGTGAGCCGCCAACAGACACCGGTGCGCATCACCTTCCCCTCGACAAGGGACGTCAAGCAGGCCATTGGCATAATCAGCCGCCAGTTGATGGTTGACTCAGCAAGTCTTGTCGAATACACCCACCCCATCGCAATGTCCTGCTTTGGTGTTGCCGAGGCACATACACCCGCATTCTTTCTCCCCGACACTTATGAGGTCTACTGGGACATCACTGCCGAGGAGTTCTTCGCCAAGATGTCCTCGTGGAACCGCAAGTTCTGGAACGACGAGCGCAAGGCAAAGGCAAAGGCCGCAGGCCTGACACCCGCCGAGGTCTCTACACTAGCCTCGATAGTTGACGAGGAGACTGCCAACGCTGCCGAGATGCCAATCGTTGCCGGATTGTACATAAACCGTCTGAAGCGCAGAATGCCGCTACAGGCCGACCCCACAGTGAAGTTCGCTCTTGGCGACCCCACCCGCAAGCGTATTCTCAACAAGGACCTCGAAGTAAACTCACCCTACAACACCTACAAAAACACCGGACTGCCCCCGGGGCCAATACGCATCCCCACCAAGCAGGCCATAGAAAGCGTACTCAACTATGCAAAGCATGACTACCTTTATATGTGCGCGAAGGAGGATTTCTCGGGCACACACAATTTTGCAAAGACACTCAGCGAGCACAACGCCAACGCCAAGAGATACCAACAGGCACTCAACAGACTAAATATAAAGAAATAATATGAGAAGATTTTTCTTAGGCACAATAATAGCAATTGCCGCCACCGTTACAGCAACAGCACAAAGCAACACACAGGCACTAATCCCCTACCCCAATAAGGTTGAATTATGCGACAAGGGCAAGACCTTCACCGTGAACGGCGCAACCACAATAAGCACCACCCTGTCGGGCGACGCCTTCGCCATCTACGAGTTGCAACGCATTATTCATAAGCGTCTGGGATTGACGCCTGCCATTACCAACGGCAAACACAACAAAAACATCATCTCACTGCAAATTGACAGAACCCTCGAAGGTCGCGAGCACTACACATTAGAGGTCAACAAAAACGGTATATATATAAAAGGTGCCACCGAAGGTGCACTCTTCCTAGCCATGCAGACACTCGACCAATTGCTCATTGGCGACGTGTGCAACACCGCAAACAGCAGGATTGCCCACATACACATTGACGACAACCCACGCTACAGTCTACGCGCCATAATGCTCGACCCTGCACGTCACTTCATCCCCGTGAAGGATGTAAAGCTGTTCATTGACCAGATGGCACGCTACAAGTTCAACACCTTGCAGCTGCACCTCACCGACGACCAGGGCTGGCGCATAGAGATAAAGAGCCACCCCGAACTGACAGAAAAAGGGGCCTTCCGTGCCCCCGGCGGCAGCAATCAGGGCCCCGACAACGGCTACTACACGCAAGAGGAACTCAAGGAGATAATCCGCTACGCTGCCGACCGCAACATAGAGGTCATCCCCGAGCTGGACATCCCCGGCCACTCCGTTGCCATACTTGCCGCACACCCCGAACTGGGCTGCGAATTCCGTCATGGCGAAAAGAAAGACCTGGGACACACCACCAACATGATGTTGTGCGCAGCGAACAAGGACGTCTACAACATATACAGCGACATCATCAAGGAGGTAGCAGCATTATTCCCATCACGTCACATACATCTGGGCGGCGACGAAGCTGCTGTGAAGGAAAACTGGGCAAAATGTCCCCACTGTCTTGAACTGATGCAGCAGCTGGGTTATGAAAAGCCATCGCAACTGATGATACCCTTCTTTGGCAACATCCTTGACATTGTGCGCAAAAACGGCAAGAAAGCCATACTGTGGTGTGAACTCGACAACATCTGGCCACCCGCAAATGACTACCTGTTCCCCTACCCCGCCGACGTCACACTCGTCACCTGGCGCAATGCCCTCACACCAAAGTGCATTGAGCTCACACGCATGCATGGACACCCGCTCATCATGGCACCGGGCGAACACGCCTACCTCGACTACCCCCAATACCCCGGCGACCTCCCCGAGTTCAACAATTGGGGGATGCCAGTCACCACACTGGAACAGAGTTATCGTCTCGACCCCGGCTACGGCCTGCCCGCCGAAGAACAGGCACACATACAGGGCGTAATGGCAACAATGTGGGCCGAGGCTATCAGAGACATCAACCGCGTTACCTACATGGCATTCCCACGCGCAATGGCTATCGCCGAGGCCGGCTGGAGCAACATGCAGCAGCGCAGTTGGGAGAGTTTCAAGCAGCGTATATACCCCAACATCACAGAGATGATGAAAGATGGCATATCGGTGCGTGTACCGTTTGAAATAGTTGAGAGAAAATAGCGGCTCAGACTTTGCAGGTGAGCCTTCAATAATCCCCATCTCCAAAGTTGGGGGGGATAGCCTATCGCTGTATTATTTTGGCTACTTTTATAACTTTTTTGAAATTGCTTCCGCTCACTTTGTGGGTTACCCACACTTACTCGCAATTTTTAACCTTGTTCAGTTGTCTTATATTCTTTCTGTAGTCTTACTACATGTACTTTCTGTGTGACAGAAAGTACCAAAGAACTCGGCACACGGGAAAA
>JAEIGA010013627.1_pt1 | contig 12374 bp, 8 predicted proteins | sample 9270691 | NCBI WGS metagenome assembly JAEIGA01 (sample SAMN17057246, study PRJNA624740) | gut metagenome | biome: biome; isolation source: fecal sample | host: Bos grunniens | place: China: Xizang | collected 2019
AGTGCCCAGTTGGCGCTATCTCTGAGGGTGACATCTATGTAATCGATCCTAACGCTTGCATCGACTGTGGTACATGCGCTGATGCATGCCCAATGGGTGCTATCGTAGCTGGTGAGTAATCAGACACTTGACAAAAAATAACAGCCCGTTGCCTGAAATCAAGGTAACGGGCTGTTATTTTATTTGGAACAGATGTTCTTACTCCTTTGGAGCAAGAACGATCTGTATGAAGTTGTCCTGTTTGAGTACTGACTGGAGGAGTTTCTTGATGTCCTCTGCAGTTACGCTGTTGATAGCAGCCTCGTACTCTGCATCATAGTCGATGCCATACTCGAGGTTGAGCTTCAATGCATTATGCCAGTATCCATTGTTGATTCTTGACTCAGGGATGTTCTTCTTGAGGTTTTCAAGAGCCATAGCAAGTTCTTCTTCTGTAGGTCCGTTTACAGCGAAGTCCTTAAGATACTGCGCTGTAAGGCCGCTAAGTTTTTCAGCCTGCTCAGGGTTTGTATCGAACTGAACCATGAATGTCACTCTGTCGTATGGCTTTCTCGAAGCTCCAAGGCTTGAACCTACGCCATATGTGCCCCCTTCCTTCTCGCGGATGGTCTTTGTGTAGATCATGTCGAGAACGTAGTTAGCTGCATCAAGTGTAACGATGTCCTTAGTCGAAACAGGCATATATCCTGTCCATACCTGGAATACAGTCTTCTTAGGAGTCTGCATTTCTACATTGAGAACGTTTATTGATTCTCCCTTGGCCATCTGGACGAGGTTCTTTTTCTTTAATGAAGTCTTCTTGCCCTTAGGAAGCGAGCCTAAATACTTCTCAACCATAGGCTTAAGTGTCTCAAGATCTACGTTACCCACGATAGTGAGAGTAGCACCTGATACACCGTTGAAGAGCTGACGATAAACCTTCTCGATTGTATTGAGGTTTGCTGCGTTAAGTACTTCCTCGTTGATTGTTACAACTCGTTTGTTGCCGCCATAAAGCTTCTCGTTTACAAAGTGCTGGAACTTGAAGTCCGGTGTGTTGAGAAGGTTAGGGAGGATAGCCTGAATCTGCTGGATTCCTACGTTGTATGCCTCTGTATCAAAACGAGGATCTGTTACGTACAAGTGAACGAGCTGAAGTGCTGTTTCAAGGTCCTTAGGAGTACTGTTTCCGTTGATTGAGTGAGTTGTGTTGCCGATTGATGGAGAAACGCTTACCATCTTGCCTGCAAGCATCTTTGACAATGTCGCCTTTGAGAACTTTGAAATACCTGCATTCTGGAGGAAAACACTCCAGATGTTGCTTTCGAATGAAGGCATATCTTTGGTCGCGATGAGTGTCTTACCACCGTCCCACTCAAGATTGAATACTACCTGATCCTTCTTGTGCTGTGTAGGAAGTACAACTACCTTCATTCCGTTTGCGAGAGTCCATACGGTAGAACCGTAGATACCTGTCTCAGTCTTCTTTACCTTAGTTCCCACAAGCTCTGTGCTGATGAGCGGTTCATTGACGCTTTCCTCGACATTAGCTTCAATTTCTGCATTCTTTACATTTGTAATGATCTCTGCAAGCTGTGCCTCGGTAGGATTTACAAGACCCTCTTTCTCAGGACCATTGAAGAGAACCACCATATTCTGGTCGGTAATCATTGACTGGATGAACTTGCTGAGAACATCGGCATTGATATATGAACATATAGTCTTGGCAACCTGAAGTTCTGTAGCAGGGTCCATGTATGCCTCGTTGTGATAGAATGCGTTAAGGAGAGGATAAACAAAATCAGAGTTTTTACGTGTGCTCGCAGCCTCTACAGCCTTCTCATAGTGGCTCATTATCTTTGCATTTGCGCGCTCCACTTCTCCTTCGGTGAAACCGTATCTCTTCATCTTCTCTACCTCAAGCATGAATGCATTGAATGCATTAGCATAGTCTCCATCTTTGAATTCTACGCTGCCGAATACTGCCTCACATGTTGCGCAGAGCTTGCCGATACCAAGGTTACCTCCGAGGAATGGCGCATTCGCCTTGGATGTGATGTCGCCAAATCTCTCTCTCATGATGAAACTTACGTAAGTCTTCAGCAGATCGACCATATATCCCTCGACTGTGTTGCCAAATTCCTTAGGCATAGGCTCGTGTTTCCAAAGCACTTCGATGCTTGATGAAGTCGCCTCAGGATCTGTGATGATACCGATGATAGGCTCCTCGTTCTGAGGAAGCTGATAATACTCTTTCTCCTTTGGATTTACAGGTGCAGGGATGTCTGCAAAGATTGTCTTGATCTTTGCCTCTACCTGATCTACATCCACGTCTCCGACAACGATTACTGCCTGGAGGTCTGGACGGCACCATGTCTCATAAAAGTTTGTGAGACTTTCATATGCGAAGGTCTTGAGCTGCTCTTCGCCTCCGATAAGGGTTCTTTTCGCGTATGGAGTGTCACCGAAATAGTATGGAAGCGCTGCCTCGAACATTCTCCAGCTTGCATTTCTTCTTGTTCTTCTCTCCTCAAGGATGACAGCTCTTTCTGCATCGATTTCTGCGGGGTCGCATGTCACGAAGTGTGAGTAGTCGTGAAGTACGAGAAGACATGAGTCGATTACACTCTCGCGTACGATAGGAATGTTGTTGAGCATGTACTGAGTCTGCTCGAAGCCAGTTGAAGCATTGATGTTTCTTCCGAACTCAGCTCCGATACTCTGAAGCCAGTCAAGAAGCGTCTTGCCAGGGAAGTTTTTCGTTCCGTTGAAGCACATGTGCTCGAGGAAGTGAGCGAGACCGTCCTGGTCATCGCTTTCCTGATATGCTCCTACGTCTGTAGCAAGGTAGAACTCAGCTCTCTGAGCAGGCTGAGCATTGTGGCGGATGTAGTATGTCATTCCGTTTTCCAACTTTCCGACTTTTACAGCCTCATCGTTTGGAAGGACGTTCTGTGCAAACGCCACAGTTGCGGCAATCAGTGCCACAAGTGTAATAAACAAACGTTTCATAGTATATAAATTAGTTATATTGTATTCCAGTTCAATGAACTTACAAATATAGCAAATTTATACATATGCTTTCGGCTTTTCGCCATATTTTTCGATCAGCTCCAGCTTTTCAATACGGGCATCAATGGCACCAGGATTACGTCCGAAATGGTTTGCCAGATCTTTTACTGACATACCATCGCACCATAGTTTCTCAAGAATGCTGTCGTCGGATTCGCTCCATGGCTTGAGGTAGTTCGGATACTTGAGTCTGGTCACCTCAAAAGATAACGTGCGTGCTTTCAGAAATTCCAGCATGTACATCTTTTTATGCCGCTCATCCACCATGTTCCAATTACCGCTTCCATCAATGATTTTGCAGACCTCGTTCAATGTCGTGGTGGATATTCCGTTTATCGCTCTGCGAGTCATCAGGTAAAGGGAATCATGTTTCAGAATACAATGTCCTGCTTCAGAAAGCGTTTCCCACATGATCTCCTCTATGATTCTGTATGCCAGTTGGCGCGCCTCTTCGATGATCGAACTGATCTTGATTTCCAGCTCGTCAGTAGTAGTGATGTCTGTTGTCTGCATAGCGTCACATTTAAAATTTCATGACGGCAAAACTAGCCTGCAGCTCTCTGGAATCCAACTTTTTGTGACGAATGACCGGAAGATTTTTCTAAATTTTAAAATCGTGTAACTTTTTTTTATGTTAAATTGACGACGTGATAATCCTTTTGCTATTCTGCAAATACCATTTCGTTGAGAAGGTGGTCTGCATCAGCGACTTTGTCGATAATGAACAGGACGTATCTGATGTCGAGGGAAATGTTGCGACAGATCTCCGGATCGAAGACGATGTCACTCATTGTTCCTTCCCACACGCGGTCGAAGTTGATGCCGATAAGGTTGCCGTCTGCGTTTATGACAGGGCTGCCTGAGTTGCCTCCGGTTGTGTGGTTGGTGGCAAGGAAGCAGACAGGGACCTCTCCATTTTCTGCCACCCATGGACCATAATCCTTCTGTGCATAGATTTCACGCAGGCTCTGAGGGATGTTGTAGTCAAATATCTCAGGGTTGTCCTTGTCGATGATTCCCTTGATTGTCGTTGTCGGTACGCAATAGAGACCGTCAGCAGGGGAGTATCCTTGTACCTTGCCATATGCTACGCGAAGAGTCAGGTTTGCATCAGGATAGAAAGTCTTCGGTATGCGCTGAGTTCTGCAATATACCATCTGTCCACGCATATAATCGCGGTACGCAAGCTGAAGCTCCTGGTTAAGTTGCTTGGTTATAGGTAGTATCTCGCCATAATACCATTTCAAGAATTCGTTCATGAACTCTGTGGCCGGGTCGTTGAGCACAGCCTGTATGTCCTTTGCACTCAGAGCTGCAACTTTACATGGGTCGGCAAAGATTGATGTGCTGAAAATATGTTCCGCCCATCCCTCGATGCTTCCGAATTCCGCAAGGCGAGCCCTGTAATATTCTGGCTTGAACTCGTCAGGCATATTCTTGTGGTACTCGTTCATCAGTGCGATAAAGCATTCTTTGTCGATAGGAAGATGGTAGTCCTTGTAGAAGTTTTCCATGAGCCTTGCAGCTTTCTCGCTGTCAAAAATGACATGATCCTTGTCCTCGACCTTATACAGTCTTGCGATACTCATCGCCAGATTGGCGATTTCGATTGTGCGTACTGTCTCATTGTAATAGTCTGTAGCAAAGCTGTATGGCTCCAGCTTTGCGTAAAGCTCATCCAGTTTTTCAACTACGCCGTCGAACTCTCCGCCTGCAGCCCAAGCTTTGAATGCAGCCTCGAAATCCTTCTTGTTCTGCACTGTCTTCATCTTGGTGATTCCTTTCGCTTCTCCCTGCCATTTCTTCCATGCATTTGCAACGTTTGCATGTTTGGATGAGTACTGGATACGGACCTTCTGGCTCTCTGCCTGATATCTGTTCATGATGTCCAGACGAAGAGTGCGAAGGTGAATCTTCTGCGGATCGCCTATCTCCTCAATGTAACGAACAGCTTCAGAGTGAATATACTCCTGCGTACGTCCGGGAAAACCGTATATGAAAGTGAAATCACCCTCTTTGATGCCTTTTGTTGAAATATGGAAGAAGTTCTTAGGCTTGTACGGGACGTTTTCTTTTGAGTATGCCGAAGGGTTGTTATCCTTGTCGGCATAGATGCGGAACATAGAGAAGTCTCCGGTGTGGCGTGGCCACATCCAGTTGTCGGTGTCTCCTCCGAATTTGCCGATCGCAGAAGGTGGTGCGCCAACAAGACGAACGTCATCATACTGCCTGTATACAAACAGGAAATACTGGTTGCCGTAGTAAAGGGCCTCCACTGTAGCCCTGAGGCCTTTGCCTTCTGCAACAGCTTCCGCCATGACTGCGTCAGAGTTCTTTTTTACAATCTCAACTCGTTGGCCTTCAGTCATATCAGAAGTGTAACCTTCCAGGATTCTCTCTGTGACATCTTCCATCTTTTCCAGAAAACTGACACTTAGACCAGGGTTAGGCAGTTCCTCCTCTCTGCTCATTGCCCAAAATCCGTCCTTGAGGTAGTCGTGCTCCACACTGCTGTGCTTCTGTATCTGAGAGTATCCGCAGTGGTGGTTCGTCAGAAGAAGACCTTCAGCTGAGATGAGCTCACCAGTGCAGCCGCGTCCAAACAGCACTACGGCGTCCTTGAGGGAGGCCTGATTGATGCTGTAAATGTCCTCAGCATCAAGTTTGAAACCTTTCTCCTGCATGTCAGAAATACGCTGTGCAATAAGCGACGGCAGCCACATGCCTTCGTCAGCTTTGGCGCTCAGACCGGTCCAAAGGATTGCAATGCAAACGAATGTATATTTGATTATTCTCATTGTTTTATAAATATTATGATTTCTCGACTTCTCCCGTAATCGACGAAGTCGCTTGGGTGTTAGTGAAAAAATGTCAGTCTAATAAGTCAGTGCCTGCTCATGATAGGTGTCGAAGCATGGGTAGCTTTCGAGCGGATCAGGAGTGCAGAATGTTGTGCCCTCAAAGATAGGGGAGTCTGTCTGACCGCAAGGCTCATGTATTTTCAGCTCAGCATCCAGACCATCCAGCTCGACGGATACTTTTCCATCGGCATATTTATAGTGGAGGGTTCCATCCCCGATCTTCACAGACGTTTCAAGTGATGTGATTTCTGCAGGAAGTTTAGGCTCTACCTCTATGACTCCATTCAGAAGATCAGGACGGATGCCGAGAAAATACTGATACCATACGCGCAGATGCTCTGCGTTGCTCCATGCCTGAAGGAATGTCCCCGATCGGTTCACCCAGCTCTGTCCTTCACGAGGGTGAGCATCTGCATTCTCGCTGAGACTTCCCACTGCTCCTTCGTGCAGTGCCTGACGGTTCATGTTCTTGAACAGTTCCCAAGCCTGCTCAACCTGACCGTACTCAATCATGCGCTGCATTGCAATTCCATTGTTCCAGAGCCAGATTGTTCCATTGTGATATGCATCATCCTTATGGTAGTAGTGCCAGTTTTCATGCTGCGGATGGAACTGTGGATCCCACTGTGCAAGAGATGAAACGCCCCATGGATATACCAGCTCCTCCCATGCGCGACGGGTAACCCTCTGCTTGAAATCATCATCATTGATAAGCTCGAAGCAGTACAGCTGATTGGGCCTCAGCTGCAGATCTGCTGTGCCGTCTGAGTTGATGTGGTCGTATATCAGATTGCCTTCCTTATCGCAGAAATCATTTTCGAAGTTGCTGGCCAACATTGTGGCAAGTCCGCTCCAGATCTCTCCTGAAGCATCGTCACCTATGATCGCTGCAATCTTGCTTCCGGATGTCAGCTGCTCGTACCAGAGAGCTTGAATGTCGTTCGCCTTGTTGCCTCGTGGAGATCCCGGAATGCCGTTACGCTTTACGTCCATCCATGTGTCTGCGTCAGCATGAGTCAGATAGCCATTCCTGTCAATATAGTTCTTTATTGATGCATCGATGCTCCTCTTGATAGCAGGATAGAGTTCGTTAAGGAACTCAGTATCACCTGAATACTGAGCAAGCTGATAAGCCTGTATCACAAAACGAGGTGTGCCGTCGGTCGTGTTGTAAAGGATGCCTTCGAGGTTGGCTCTGTTAGGAATACGACCATAGGTCTCCGATGAAGGGTCGGTGTCCTGGAGTTTTGCAAAGTCCTTGAGGATGTCTTTTGCTACATCAAACTGTCCGGTCACAAGGCATGCTCCAGGCATGGAAATGAACATGTCACGTCCCCAATACTCATTGAACCAAGGAAGCCCGGCATATATGCCGTTTCCCTGCTGGCATGTAATCAGTTCGTCCATTGTAATGGTGATCCATGCGAGAGCTTTGTCAAGTTCAGGAAGATTTGATTTCGTCGGATTGAACTCTGTTATAAGCGCATTGATGCGGTTCTTTCTGGCATTAATCAGGTTTTTGCCATCAGTTCTGAATTCCTGGACAAGTGAGCGGCACTCATCAGGCGTGCCGTATGTAAGGATGAAACCTTCTGCTGCAGAACCGGTGCTGATGCCTTCTTCGATGACAGTAAAAGCAGCCTCTGATGCCGGTGCAAGCATTATTCTCTTGTCCTGAGCCTCTCTCGGAATGAAGAAAAGACCATCCACGGCACTCTCAACTCCGATAATATGTCCCATGTCAAGCCTGCATGAGATCTTCTCAGATCCGGACTTTACTCCTATGTATATGACAGGACGCTGGTCCAGGAGGCAGAATGTCTCCTCGGCAGAAGGCCATTTGCGCTCCAGCCTGTCCGGATATATAGTCACCTGAGCCTCTTTCCTGTCGAGCTTTTGTCCGTCAACTTCAAGAATGTAGTCTGCAAGGATGCGTTTCTTAGCCATGTTCCATCCGGACCACCATTGAGGTGTCTCTTGATGTGTCGTACCATACCAGAATCCGGCCTGTTTGTCAGTGTATGAGTATTCTCGGTTTTCATCGGATGTCACGGTAACACCGATGGCATCTGTGGCATACTCAACCTTCGGCTCAGAACAGGATGGTATCAGAACCATTGCAGCTGCCAAGCCGGTAATTAATCTCGTCTTCATCATTATACTATGCTTTCAATGAAATATTCTGCTCTACGAGGTCGAGCAGATCGTCGATGTCTTCGTATGATTTTGCAGTGGTGAGGATCGTGAATAGTTTGGCCTCTGCCTCTCCGACCTCTGCGCAGATGAAATTGCATGCCAGATCGTCCTCTGTAGGAACTTCGAATCCATATCCCACAGTGCCAAGGAAATCATATTCGCAGATTGGCTCGTCCTCTGCTGAAGCTGCGCCTTCTCCGATGAGGTCCTCAAATGTGTCGCTTGCTTCTATGAATGCGTCTGAACCTTCCGGCATCGGACCATAACTGATTACAATCGAACGGGGATCGCCCGGAAGTGCTGAAATGTCAATCATCGCACACTCTCTTCCGTCGGGCTCTGTGTAAAGCTCTGTTTCCACTGTCCATACCTCGGGAACTTTCAAGGTGACTCCTCCAAACTGTATTTCTTTCAATGCTACATTGCTCATAATATCGAAATTTAATTTTAAATCTCTCAAAGATAGTTATTATTGTTAAATTTGCAGCAAATTAGATGTTTTGACAAGCTTATTAGTAATATGCCACCAGTAGATAATGCATACAAGCTCAGAAACCAGGAGTTTCTGCAGGAATATGCCCAGAGACCGGGCGTAAAGATAATGTTCAACGGGGTCATGTACCGAGAAATCACAAAAGGGAACGGTCCGAAACCCTCACCGAAAAGTCTTGTTACCGTATATTATATAGGTAAGCTTATCAACGGAAAGATTTTTGACCAGACTCAGAAGGGACGTCCGGCCACTTTCCGTCTGAACGAACTAATTACCGGATGGATAACAGCGATGCGTGAAATGCCCGTAGGATCTCGATGGGAGGTTGTTATACCATATAATCTAGGTTATGGCTCCCGCCCTGCAGGCGCTATCAAAGCCTTCTCTACATTGATATTTGATATCACACTCCTGGATGCGAGATAAGATGAACCCCGAAAGTTTTTTTGTCTAACTTTCGGGGTTCATCTTATCTGTGTGATTTTCTTTCTTCGCGGCGTGCCTCTCTTTCTTCGCGGCGAGCCTCTCTTTCTGCCTTGCGGGCCTCTGCACGTGCTCTTCTGTTTGCCATCATTTGAGCGATCTGCTCTCCCATGTTTTCGAAGAAGAGAGGGAAGCGCTCCTGGATTTCTGCAATTTTTTCCTTTATGAACGAGTCTACGTGTCTTGCCTTTTTAGCATCGTAGATGTCATCGAATGTTACAAGTATGCATGTCTCTTCTGCTTCGCTGAACTCGTGATTTATACCTCCTCCGAACATCTTCATTGTCGGAGAAAGGTTCATATATGAGTTCACAAGCGGTGGGATGTTGACTCCCAGCTTACGCACTTCAGCATTGAGCAGTTTGTAGTCATCCTTGAACTCATGCTCGTGGAGAATGCTTTCCATGTAGTCTTTAGGAGTGTCGAGCACGAGTGGATCCATTGGTACTACAAGCTTGTCCTTGTCTTCGAAATGCTTGAACAGGAAGTGCTGGATGAGGTCTCTTGCCTGGCGGTTGTATTCCGGATACATTGTCATCTTGCCGAAGAAGTACTTCATGTTCGTGCACTTTACGATAAGCGCTCCCAGTCCATCCCAAAGGTTGTCGAGTGCAAACAAAGCCTTTGTGCCGGCCTTGCTGCTCTGATATTCAGGAGTTACGAAACTTCTTCCAAGCTCAATTGTATAAGGGAGATATTCTTTGACGAAGGTCTCGGAGAAGTGGAACATATGAGCTGTCGCCAGAAGCGGCTGGTTGTTCTCATCCAACTTGATATCCGTGCCAAGGATATAGCGATATCCTCCAAGGATTTTCTCAGCCTCTGGATCCCATACGATAAGCTGCTGATATGGGTTCTCCATAGTATCGAATTCATCGATATCCATTTCCAGACCACTTCCGCCACCTGCGTCGCGGAATGTCACCTCGCGAAGACGTGCGATTTCTCTCATCACGTTTGGCGAGTCGTGGTGGTTGATCACGTAAATCTCATTTTTACTCTTGTTTGTGTCCCTGAGCTTTTTTGCTGGAGTCAGCTCTGCCTTGAGCAGTTCTACACTAACGGGATCAATGATCGGTTTCATAGTAAAATATTATAGTTCGTATACGTGTTTCCTTATCTCCTGAGCCCATTCAATATCAGACTTTGATTTGTCCAGGCTGCTAATAGCTATCGGTTTTCCTATAGTGATCTTATATTTTCTGCCTTTGCTTCTGTACATTTCGTCAGGGAGAAGCATCATTGCAAAATTGAATTTCAGTCCCAGTTTCTTCTGCCAGTTTGCAATTCTGTAGAATCTCTTTGAGTTTTCTCCCTCGAAATGAATCGGAACAATGTCACGTCCTGTGTCTTTACTCTTCTTAATGAATGATTTACCCCACTCTACATCCTGAATTTTTCCGTCTATCTTGCGCGAACATAGTCCAGCCGGGAAGACCAGCATCTGGCAATCGGATTCGTAAACCTCATTTATCAGTTTCGGAAGGTTTCTTGCCTGACAACCAAGTTTGTTGATCGGAATTCCAAGCGGAGCCATGCCTTTGAGATTCATCAGAAGGTCATTCATCAGGTATCTGATGTTTCCATCGTATTCACGTCCGATGACTGCACCCAATGTAACTCCGTCAATTGCGCCAAGAGGATGGTTTGATACGAAAGTATATTTTCTTCCATCTTTCGGCAGGTTTTCAAGCCCTGCAATTTCCAGATCTACACCTAGATATGTGACTGCATTTTCACAAAAATCAACGCCCATATATCCTTCTTTCAAGTATTCGTTGATGAAGTCAATATGTATGAATTTCTTGAACCAGTTAATCACGAACTTTGGTATGCGGTTGGCCTTTTCGCCGGCCTTGTTCTTGATTACCTGCTCAATATCAAGTATTTGTGGCTGTCTTTCTGTCATCGTTGTATTGATTGAATGGCAAATATAGCAATTATTCTCCCTTTTTCACAGGGTCGCATGTGAGACCTACTCCCAGCTTCTTGAAGATCTTTCTGTCAACTTCGCTGAGCATTACGGTCGAGTGTACCTGGCATCCTTCGAATTTAGGGAGCTGGTCCAATGCCTTGCGGCAGTTTTCGTCGTGAATGCTGAGCATTGAGAGGGCTACAAGTACCTCATCTGTGTGAAGACGGGGGTTGTGACCGTGGAGATATTCTACCTTGGTCTTCTGGATAGGCTCGATCATTTCCTCAGGTATGAGTCTTGTCGAATGTGGTATGCCTGCAAGGTGCTTTGCTGCATTGAGGATGAGCGCAGCTGAAGGTCCGAGAAGGGAACTGGTCTGTGATGTGATGATGGTGCCGTCCTGAAGCTCTATCGCTGCTGTCGCCACTCCGTAGATGTCCTTTCTCTGGTGTGCTGCTACGGTTGTTCTTCTGTATTCTGTTGTAAGCTTTGCCTGCTTGAGGATGAGGGCCAGCTTATTGACCTCGTGCTCGTTGTTGCCCTTGTCGGCAAGGTTGCAGAGAGCGTAATAATATCTTCTGATGATTTCCTCACGCGCTGCGTTGCAGCATACATCCTCGTCGTTCATACAGAATCCTATCATGTTTACACCCATGTCGGTAGGGGATTTGTACGGGCTCTCGCCGTAGATGCCTTCGAAGAGAGCATTGAGGACAGGGAAGATTTCGATGTCTCTGTTGTAGCTGGAAGCGACCTCCCCGTATGCCTCAAAGTGGAATGGGTCGATCATGTTGATGTCGTTGAGGTCAGCTGTAGCTGCTTCGTAGGCGATGTTTACCGGATGCTTGAGAGGAAGGTTCCATACCGGAAATGTCTCGAATTTTGCATATCCTGCCTTGACGCCTCTCTTGTTCTCATGGTATAGCTGGCTGAGGCATACTGCCATCTTGCCGCTGCCCGGACCTGGGGCAGTCACCACTACGAGCGGCTTTGTTGTCTCAACATAGTCGTTCTTTCCGAATCCTTCATCAGAGTCGATAAGGGCTACGTTGTTTGGATATCCTTCGATAGTATAATGGTAATATACTTTGATTCCGAGTCTTTCAAGACGCTTTCTGTAGGCGTCAGCACTTGACTGGCCGTTGTAGTGAGTGATCACGACGCTGCTGACAAAGAGACCTACGTTTGCAAACTCGCCGCGAAGACGGAGCACGTCCTCGTCATATGTGATGCCGAGGTCGCCACGTACCTTGTTCTTCTCGATGTCAAGTGAGCTGATGACGATGATGATCTCAGCCTCATCCTTCAGCTGCATGAGCATCTGAAGCTTACTGTCGGGCTGGAAACCCGGCAGCACGCGGCTTGCATGATTGTC
>JAEIGA010013628.1_pt1 | contig 12374 bp, 12 predicted proteins | sample 9270691 | NCBI WGS metagenome assembly JAEIGA01 (sample SAMN17057246, study PRJNA624740) | gut metagenome | biome: biome; isolation source: fecal sample | host: Bos grunniens | place: China: Xizang | collected 2019
CGCAAGGGTCTTGTAGAGCGAATAGCTCGGGTTCAGCGATGCGATGGTCTCGTCATTCTCCACGAACGCCTTGGCCGCAAGCGAAAGTATCTCGTCCGAGCCGTTCCCCACGAATACGTTCTCGGCCTTCGTGCCCGCAAGCTTTGCGATTTCCTGCCTGAGCGCCGTGAAGACGGGGTCGGGATAGCGCCTGAGCCTGTCCAGATCGAATGAGGCGAGTACCTTGGCGCACTTCGGAGAAGGCGGATAGGGGTTCTCGTTCGTGTTGAGCTTGATTGCCGATTTCGACTTGGGCTGCTCGCCGGGTGTGTACGCCTCAAGGCGCGTTACTGATTTTGTGATTCTCATGTGATGGCCCTATTTGCCCGCGTCCCGGGTCCTCGAGGACCAGTTCGGCGCTGGTGTGGATTACATGGCGTTTTAACAGAATTATGAAGACGCATTCGTCGGTCCATGAGCTTTTGATGGATCTTATGGATTTGGCTTTGCGTTCCGTGGCGGCAAAATCAAGCATTTTGACGTTGTTCTCCACGGTGGCAGTCTCCCTGAAGAATGTGCAGTCGGCCTCGTTCGGGCAGTCCGGATTCCCGGAGGCAATCGGAATGAGGTTGAACAGGTACCATCCGGAATTGGTGATGTCTACCATCGTACGTCCGCCGGCATTGCTGTATTCCACCGTGGCGCAGCCGGTGAAGGCCAAAAGCGCCAGAAGAAGAAGGGCGCATCTCATTCTGCAGCCTCCTTCCTGTCCGTGAGGACGCCGGAGAGCTGGAGCTCGCGATATGTGAGAAGGTACGGAATCGGGACCGGGATGTTGGATCCCGGGATTTCGAGCATGACGCTGTCGTACGAGGTGTACGCGAGATCTTTGACGTTCTTCTTCATGCCGTTGACGTACGCCATGAAGCGGGACTGGATCTTCTCCATCGTCACGTCGTTGCGGAATATGACCCACGGCAGCATGGGGTCTGTGTTCGTGTTGCCGCAGGCGATGGGGATGCAGTTGAAGAGATACCATCCGTAGTTGGACGTCAGAACGTGTTCCTCGCCGGTTGCCCTGACAAGGCCGCGCTCAATGGAGAAGCACCCCGCCATTGAGAGAGCGGCGAGAATGACGGCTGTAGATGTAGTGAAGGCTTTCATGCGCTTGATATTATATCTTTTGCAAGAAGAGTGCGCAAGGGGGCGAAATTTGGTATACTATCTGCATATGAAAGCATCCACTATGAAAAAAATCCGTATTACCGATACCACGTTGCGCGACGCGCACCAGTCCCTTTGGGCCACGCGCATGCGCACAGACGATATCCTCAAGATCGCATCGGAGATCGACGATGCGGGTTACTACTCGCTCGAGTGCTGGGGCGGCGCCACGTTCGATGTGTGCATGCGCTTCCTGCGCGAGAATCCGTGGGAGCGTCTAAGGCTCATCAAGAAGGCCTGCCCCAAGACTCCTCTGCAGATGCTTCTGCGCGGTCAGAACATTCTCGGCTACAAGCACTATCCTGACGACATCGTGGATCGTTTCGTGGCTCTCGCCTGCGAGAATGGCATGGATATCTTCCGCGTATTCGATGCCCTGAACGATCCGCGCAACCTCGAGGTCGCCATCGCGAGCGTCAAGAAGTACGGCGGTCACGCCCAGGGTACGATCTGCTACACGACATCGCCCGTCCACACGGTCGAGAATTACATAAAGCTCGCCAAGGAGCAGGAGGCGATGGGTATCGACTCTCTCGCCATCAAGGACATGGCGGGTATTCTTACGCCCGGCGCGGCGCGCGAACTCGTTGCGGCCCTCGTAAAGGCCATGCCCGAGATGCCTATCCAGATCCACTCCCACATGACGAGTGGAATGGCGAGCGCGATGTATATGGCCGGAGCTGAAGCGGGCGCCGGTTGCGTCGACTGCGCGATTTCCACGATGAGTTCCTTCTCGTCCCAACCGCCGACCGAGTCGATCGTTTCGATTCTCGAGTCCGAGGGCTTTGATACGGGGCTTGACCAGGTTAAACTCGCGAAGATCAACAACTATTTCAAAGAGCTTAAGAAAAAGCGTCAGCCTGCTTCATCCTCGAAGGTTGAAGCCGTCGATGCGGGCGTTCTCGTTCACGCGATTCCCGGCGGCATGATCTCCAATCTCCGTAGCCAGCTCGCCCAGCAGGATGCGCTCGATAGGCTCGATGAAGTTCTCGCAGAGCTTCCCAACGCACGCGCCGATCTCGGTTATCCCCCGCTCGTAACCCCGACCTCTCAGTTCGTCGGCGTTCAGAGCGTTCTCAACGTTCTTTCCGGTAAGCGCTATTCGATGGTCACGGACGAGACTAAGAAGTATGCCGCCGGTTACTATGGGCGTACTCCCGCGCCGATCGATCCGAAGCTTCGCAAGAAACTTTGCGGCGGCTTGAAGGCGATTGACTGCCGTCCCGCTGATCTTTTGAAGCCCGGTCTCGCCGCAGCGGCCGAAGAGCTCCCGGCTAACACTATTCAGGCCGAGGAAGATATTCTTTCCTACGCGCTCTTCCCCGAAGTCGCGCTCGGTTACTTTAAGTGGCGTAACGCCGATCCCGCGAAGCGCGAGCCGATCCCCGCCGACGTTGAAGAGGCTTCTCAGGCTTCTGCCGCATCCGCGCCTCAGGCTGCCGCCGCCGCGAAGCCGGCCGCAGGCGCCGCAAACGCCGTAGAGGGCACACCCGTTACCGCGCCGTTGAACGGAACGTTCTACCGCAGCGACGCTCCCGGCAAGCCCGACATGGCCGCCGACGGTGCGACCGTGAAAGCGGGCGATGCGGTATGCGTTGTCGAGGCGATGAAGCTCTTTAATCCGATTAAGGCTCCCGCCGGCGGCAAGATCACATTTGTTGCCGAACACGGCAAGGCAGTTACCAAGGGGCAGGTAGTTGCTGTTATAGCCTAACATTTTTCATAATTCCAGGAGGGTTGCTTTTATGGCGAAGGTTAAGACGAAGAATCCGCGAATTCTTATTGTAACACCGGAGATTACGTATTTGCCTGAGGGTATGGGCAACCTTGCTGGAAAGATGTCCGCGAAGGCGGGCGGTATGGCCGACGTATCGGCTTCGCTCGTCGCCGCTCTTTACGAGTTAGGCGCCGACGTTCATGTGGCGCTGCCGCATTATCGCCGGATGTTCCATGAGGAGACGGCGAAACTCGTTGCTGATGAACTTAAAAAGTATAAGAGTCACCTCCCTGACGAGCGCATCCATCTTGCGGAAGACCGTTGCTTTTATTATCGCGACACCGTCTACGACCGCGGCGACGGGAATATAAAGCTCGCTTTGGCGTTTCAGCGCGAAGTCATCAACCACTGCATCCCGTATGTTCAGCCCGATCTCGTTCACTGCAACGACTGGATGACGGGGCTCATTCCGGCGGCGGCGCGCCGTATGGGCATTCCGAGCCTCTTTACGGTCCATAACATCCACACCCAGAAACTTACTCTCGATTGGGTCGAGGATATGGGTATCGACGCGGCCGAGTTCTGGAACAATCTTTATTATAGCTATCCTCCATACAGTTACGAGGAATCGCGCAGCAACAACCAGATCGACCTCCAGGCGTCTGGTTGCTTCGCGTCCCACTTCATCAACACGGTATCTCCCACGTTCCTTAAAGAAATCGTCGACGGCTGGCACTCGTTCGTGCCCGACTCGATCCGCAACGAAATCAGGAACAAGTACAACGCAGGATGCGCGAGCGGCATTCTCAATGCGCCCGATCCGATCGATAATCCCGTAACGGACGATAAGATTCCTTTCAAGTACGGTCCCGAAAACCATTGGGAGATGAAGCGTCAGAATAAGCTTGCGCTCCAGCACGCTCTCGGCCTTGAGGAGAATCCCGATGCTCCGCTTTTCTTCTGGCCGAGCCGTCTCGATCCCGTCCAAAAGGGGCCTCAGCTCTTGACCGACACCACGTATCGCTTCCTTGAGAAGTATCATGATCAGGGCGCTCAGATCGCGGTTATCGCAAGCGGCCCGTATCAGCAGGCTTTCTGGGATATCCGCAATTTCCATGGTATCGGCAACCGCCTTGCAGTCAGGAATTTCGACAGCCGTCTTTCGCAGCTCGGTTTCGCGGCGTCTGACTATACGTTTATGCCGTCCTTGTTCGAACCGTGCGGTTTGCCGCAGATGCAGGCTCCCATTTACGGTTCGCTCGCCATCGCCCACAATACGGGCGGTCTGCACGACACCGTCGATATGCTCGACTGGGGCGCCTCGAAGGGCAATGGTTTTGTATTCGATACATACGACTCGGGTGGTCTTATGTGGGCGATGGACAAGGCTATGGAGTTTTTTATGGCGCCGCGTGAAATCCGCGAGCGTGAGATTTCACGCATCATGTCTGAGTCGCTTACGCGCTTCAACCACAAGGAATGTGCCAGACAATATATTGAACTTTACGAGAGGATGCTTGACAGGCCTCTCGTAGCCAATAAGTGATTTGCCGTTAATCGCGTGATTATGGTAAAATATCAATATTATAAACTAAACAAAAGAGGTGGGTTATCGCACAGTTCACACGTGTAAACTACAAGATTCGCGTTCCTCAGGTACGCGTTCTTGATTCGATGGGTAAAATGCTCGGCGTAATGGCTACGCGCGACGCGTTAAGAATGGCCGAGGAGAAGGGGCTCGATCTCGTAGAGATTACGCCTAACGCCGTGCCGCCGGTCTGTAAGATCATGGACTACGGAAAGTACAAGTACGAAGAGTCCATCCGCGAGAAGAAGGCGCGCAAGTCCCAGAAGGTTCAGAAGGTTAAGGAAATCAAATTCCACCCCGGTACCGATACAAACGACTTCGAATATAAGCTTCGTCAGATTCGCGGCTTTTTGAAGGACGGGTGTAAGGTTAAACTTACTCTTCAGTACCGTGGCCGTGAAAATGCCCACCGTGAACTTGGCGAGGATGTAATCAACCGCGTTCTTGAGGCGATCAAGGACGAGTGCTTTATAGAACAGGCCCCCAAGACGCTCGGACGTGTTCTCGGCGCTCTTATCGGCCCGCCCAGAAAGAACGCATCGAAGGGCGCATCCGCTTCTGGAGGCCAGGATTCGGCCGAGGGCGGAATTCGCATTTCGGTAAGCTGACGCTTAATATATGGAGTTTTCTCATGAACGAACCTAAGCCTGACTTTTCAAATAAGGCGTATCTTTTTCCGCACATAAATCCGGAGGGAATCAAATTTGGCGTTATTGCTCTCGTGTTGGCGGCGGTCTACACGGTTTGGGCATTTTTCTCGCTTGTAATGTTTTGGCAGGTTTGGTGGCTTCTGTGGATAATTCCGTTTTTCCTGCTTGCATACGGAGTGTTCCTTTTCTTCCGCGATCCGGAGCGTTATCAGCCCGACGACGAGAAGGCGATTCTTTCGCCGGCTGACGGGCGCATTTGCCTTATCAGTGAGGTCGAGATGCCCGATTCGTTCGGTGAGATGGAAGAGTACAAGGGTAAAAAGTTCTGGCGCGTCAGCGTTTTCATGAGCGTTTTCAATGTTCATGTTAATCGCTTGCCGACGGCGGGAACAGTTCTTAAAAAGGAATATATTCCAGGTAAATTCTTCAACGCTTCGCTTGATAAGGCTTCCAAAGACAACGAACGCTGCAACTATCTCGTCAAGGCCGACAACGGTCAGGTCTACGGCGTTACTCAAATCGCGGGTCTCGTCGCGCGCCGCATTGTCCCTCAGGTTAATGAGGGGCAGCATTTGGAGCGCATCGAGAGATTCGGTCTTATCCGTTTCGGTTCGCGTCTTGACGTTTATCTTCCCGAAGGTGTAAAGCCTGAAGTGCGCATTGGTCAGATTATGGTCGCGGGCGAAACGATTCTCGGACATTTAAGCTGAAAGGAATCATCTCGTGGGCAGATTCAGATTCAGAGGCCGTAAAAACGGTGGTAATGCAAGTAAAGAGTGCGGTTCGAGTGTGCCGCTTAAGGCTCTTGTTCCGAACTTAATTACGTCGATAGCCGCTTGTGCGGGTATAACGTCGATTTCACTTTCGAGTGAGGGTCGTTTCGGATATGCTTTGGTTGCACTTCTTATCGCTTGTGTTTGCGACGGTATGGACGGGCGGGTTGCGCGGCTTTTGAACGCGAGTTCAAAGCTCGGTGCCGAGCTCGATTCTCTCGCCGATTTTGTCAACTTCGGCGTTGCGCCCGCGATGTTTATGTATTTCTGGATTACCGGCGGCCCGATGCATGACGGTTGTTCGACGGTAATGGTAAGGGCTACATTGGCCTGTGCACTGTTTTACGCGATGTGCGATTGCTTCCGTCTCGCCCGTTTCAACACGATGCTCGAGCAGGAGACGCTTCCGTACTGGAAACATTTCTTCACGGGTGTTCCCGCTCCAGGCGGATGTTGGATGGTTCTGACTCCGTATCTTCTGCTTCATTCTTTGAAGGTGAAAGAACGTTGGCCGCAGATTTACGATTTTGTATCCCATCCCTATTTCGGAATGGCGATGCTTCTTTTTGTGGGCGTGCTCATGGCTTCCAGAATTCCGACGGTTTCGCTCAAGGCGATCCGAGTGAAAAAGAGTTCCCAGATGCCCGTTATAGCTTTGGGGCTTTTTATAGTCGGTTGTCTTTTCTTTAATCTTTGGCTTACTCTGGGCGTAATCGGAGCGCTTTATATATTAACCGTTCCTCTTGCCGCACTGTTGTTTGTGAAGGCTAAGAAAAATTACGAATCAGCTTTGCAAAATTGACTTTCGTCTGTGCTATATTGGCAGCTGCGCTTACGCGTGCCGAACTCATAGATCGCATGCGTACGCCTCCGATGACAAGATCTCATGGGTTGGTTCAGGTTTTTGCGAACTGTCCTGCCGATATGCGTGATGAATTTCATGCGCCGGTAGCCCGTTATGTTTCAAAAACCTGTGACGATCTTTATTCTTTCACGACTAATACTCCTTCCCGTTTTACCGTTCCGGGTATAACGGTATATATTGGGGACGGCAGAACAAATGATACAAGTGTGCTCTCTCAGGCCTATATGCGGAACGACGGGTCTTTCTGCACGCGCATATATCTGCCGTCTCCCGGTTTCTCCGATTTAACGAAATTAAGACGTGAAATTGTACGTGCGTTCATTCTCGCCGTTGAAAAACGGGAAATAAACGATGAAGGAATCACCGTTCTGCTAAGGGATGCCGATCCTAAAAAACGCATCGATCATAAATACCTTGAAATAGAACGCTGGATCAAAGGCGAAAAGACCGAGTTTGACGACGAAGAGATCATTAAGCTGATGAGAACGGTCATTCAGCCGGGTGTGGCCCGTCAGTCCGATGTTCTCAGATTCGCTTCGCGGCTTTATCTTCATACTCCGTTATTCAATTTCCCTTTAGCCGGCCGATATCGTACCTGTACATTTCGTCAGGCGGTCGATATTATGAAAGATGATCCCACCGTCCGATATGTCGCCTATAAAAAGGCTCCGCTGCTTGTCGCCTATGGCGGCGGACGTGGAGAATCGCTGTCCGCCGCCGCTCAGGCATATTATGATTTTCTGTTTGAATTGGGGAAAGCCAAAAAAAACAAAGAAGAACTGCTTGATATGCTTGAACAAGCCGACTTAAAGCTTAATATTGCGCTTGAAGAGGCCCGTAAATATGAAGAAAGTCTGAAATGATTATGAACGCCAAGACTAAAAAGACAATTACAGACAATACAGTCGATCCCGACATTCTCTCATACACCGTCGGAGATGATCCTATTCTGGATTTGAATCTCGCAATTTGGGACTGCATGGGGACTGCGGCTCATGTAACTATGCTTTCTGAGATGAAACTGAAAACTCCAGTCGTTTCAAAAACGGAAGCAGCCGCGGTCCGCAAAGCTCTCGGCGAAATCGTAAATGAGATCGAAAAGGGTGAATTCACCATTCGAGTAGACGATCAGGATGTTCACATGGCTGTGGAGCGTCTTCTGACGGAACGTCTCGGCGATCTCGGCAAAAAGATACATACGGGCAGATCGCGCAACGATCAAGTCGCTGTCGATGTCCGTCTTCACATGAAAGATGAGATACTCCGCACGGGTAAAGAAACTGTTGAACTTGCCGGAACTCTGGTGAAGTTCGGAGCGAAATACGGCAGGATTCCTCTTGTCGGACGCACCCATCTGCAACCGGCAATGCCTTCGTCCGTTGAGATGTGGGCGACGGGTCACGCGGAGATGATCGCTGATCAGATTGAAAATCTTGAAGCCGCCTATCGTCTCGCCGATCTCAATCCCCTCGGTTCCGCCGCCGGTTACGGCGTTCCGCTTCCGCTCGACAGAAGCCGGACGACGAAACTGCTCGGATTTTCACGCACGATACACACTGTGTTCGGCGCATCCATGGCGCGCGGCGAATGTGAAGCGGCGCTTCTTTCGGCGCTGGCGCAGCTCATGGCCGTTCTATCTCGTCTCGCGGAGGATATGATTCTGTTTTCGATGCCTGAATTCGCATACTTCAAACTCCCGCGCGAATACTGCACGGGAAGTTCGATCATGCCCCAGAAGTTCAACCCTGACGTTCTTGAACTCGTCCGCTCCAAGGCCGCGCAGCTGCTCGGTCTTCAAACGGCGTCGCTTTCGCTTCTGCATGCGATGCCCGGCGGCTACAACCGCGATCTTCAAGATTGCAAATGGCTTTACATGAAGGGTCTTGAAATTACGCGCACGACTCTCAGAATTCTCGCGAAAGTCGTCGCGGGGACGACCGTAGACAGGGCTGTCTGCCGCGCTGCGTTTACGCCGGGAGTGTTCGCGACAGACGTGGCCTTGAGAAAGGTGGCGCAAGGAACTCCCTGGCGTGACGCATATCACGATGTACGCGACCATCTCGAGCGCCTCGGAGATGAAGATCCTGATTCCGCCGTAGCCGCGAAAACCCACGAGGGAACGACTTCCGGCATCAGCATGGCTCTTTACAGATCACGCCTTGCCGCATCCGGAAAATCGTTCAAGGTCAGATTGAATAATCTCGAAAAGTGCAAACGTTCACTCTTTAAGGCGTAAAATGCGACTTGTCGATGTCACCGGTCTTCATGTCAAATACGGTACTTTCGAAGCCGTAAAAGGCGTCTCGTTTCATCTGGATAAAGGGGAGATCGTCGGTATCATCGGTCAGTCCGGCAGCGGTAAATCGACGATCGCCAAAACTCTTGTCGGCATAGAAAGAAAAAACCAGGGTAATGTCGTTATAGCCGCGAAATCCATCCAGATGGTTTTTCAGGACGCCGTCGGTTCGCTCAATCCGCGAATGACGGTGCGCGCGACACTTAAAGAAGTGATCCGTCACGGCAGGGGCGTAAAGCGTACCGACGAATCTCTCGAAGATCGTATCGTTAAACTTCTGTCGCACGTCGGGTTGAGCAAGGCTGTGCTGGATCAGTATCCGCGGGAGATGTCGGGAGGGCAGTGTCAACGCGTGTCCATAGCCAGGGCTTTAGCTTTCGATCCTGACGTTATCGTCGCGGATGAACCCGTCTCCGCGCTTGATGTGTCCGTACAGGCGAAGGTTCTGAATCTGTTGCGTGATTTAAGAGATGAATGCTCTTTGTCGATTCTTCTTATAGCTCATGATCTCGCGGTTGTAAAAAACATTTGTGATCGTGTGTATGTGATGGAGAAAGGCGTATTTGTCGATGAAGGCAAATCTGAAGATGTATTCTCTTCACCTGCAAGCGACTATACCAAAAAACTTCTTGAGGCCGTTCCGGATGTTTCAAGAGCCGTAAATGCGCGCATTCGAGACGGTTTATGACGGGAAAGCGGAAATGAGTCATCAGAGAAACACCGGTTTTGCTCCTGTCAAATTGAAGTCTGAAAATTCCGGACGTCGTATCGTGGACTGGTATTCCCATACGGGAGATCCGGCATGGGGCGGACAGGTTGATTACGAAGACAGATTCGCCGTCGCCAATCCTGTCGGCGGAAAAATTTTAAAGGCTCCTCTTCTCGTCGTTCTGCATTGGCGCGGAGGAGGCGTTTCATCCGGAGGACTTAAAGGGCAAGTGCCGCTTGCCGATTCGAAGGACCGGGTTTTTTCGGCGCCGGACGATTTTTACGTGTTGATGCTTGACGCGATGCGGGACTATAATGTGATTTTCAACCGCACGCACGACGAATATTGGTGGGGCGCGACGCATCGTTACCGCGGCCCGGTCCGCAAAGATATTCCCAGGATCATGAAAGGGGTGTCGTCATGCGAGAAGCGGGTTCTTGCTACCGTGCGATGGGCTGTGAAAAAATACGATATTGATGTAAATCGCGTTTACCTTTGCGGCAATTCAATGGGAGGACAGGCGGCTTATGCCATCGGACTCGCACACGGGGAGCTTTTCGCCGCAATCGACGCCAACGTGCCCGCCACCGCTTGGTTCGCCGCCGCACGTCTGGGCTTCGTGGATAAAGAAGGCAATGATGTTAAAAAAGACGACGTCTCAAAATATCCCGATCCGCCGGTTTGTGTTGAATGGAGCGGGATAGACGACATGTGGAGTCGAGGCCGCGATGTGATCGCACGCGGCATGAAGCGCAGGCAATGGTCTCATATGTTTCTGTGGGGGCCGTTCGGACATTGCAGTTACATTTCAAAAGCCCGGAAGAAAAACGATCTTGTGGAAAGATTCAATTGGCTTTCGGTAAAGAAAAACGAAGCTTATCCGGTTTTCACAAACGCCACCTGCGACGATAAATTTCCATGGCCTTTTAAAATATGGAAACCTAAAAAGGCATGGTCTTGGTTAAGCGGATGGGCCGATGATGTAATATCCGCCAAAATGGTGATTGCGGACGGAGCTCCGGAATCCGGACAGATAAACGCTTTTTTCAGATGGAGGAATATACGCGACGAATCTGAATGTCTGGAAATGGAACTTTACATCGCATCGGCCGACGAACTGAGAACGACGCAGTTTGTCCCTCCGTCATCAGCTGTAGCCGACATAGCGGTGCGCCGCATTCAATCTCCTCTCATAGCCAAGGCTGAAACCGTCAAATGGAAATTCGGTTCGCGTTCGGGCACGGTTCAACGCGATGAAAACGGAACGCTTTCGATTCCGAACCTTGAGATTACATGTGAGCGCAAAACACTTCAATTGAAAGTGTAGTTACCGCTGAAGATATATGATATAATGTTCCTATGATGAATATCTATCCTATTAGTTTTATCTTTTTGGCAGCGGTGATTTCGTCGGTTGCATATGCTGACGATGCAAGATCATTCGAGCTTTATCAGCCTATAATCGACAAGTGTCTTTTTGGTCCGCCGCCGGAGGATCCGACCGTTATACCCGACAAGAATTCCTCGTCCTCCGATTCAGACGCCAAGACCGAACGTCAACTTTCCAAAGAACAGGAACAGCTTGAAAAATCCGTGGCGGTTTCCGCGCTGATTCAGAAACCAGACGGTGTCGTGATGGTGGGTTTTTCCGATATGAGCGCGAAAAAATCGCCTGTGCATTACTATCTTCCGGTCGGTGAATCAAAAGATGGATGGACTGTCGTTGCGGCAGATGTGACAACTAAAAAAATAATGCTTGAAAAAGACGGTGTCGAGATAGAACGCACACTCGGTGATAAAGGTGCGGTTGCCGCATCAAAGGCAAATTCCCCGGCATCATCCGGCAGACTCAACCAGCCGCGCAGCACATTGCTTTCCAATCGTCCCGGCGGGTTGTTGCGCGGCAATCCGGGCTTGATGAGCCGCAGAGCCATCAGACAGCAGGAAAAGCGACTTGAAGAGATCAGACGCGAAGAAGAGCGCGAAGAAGATCGCAAAAAGGAAGAAGCCATGGCTCTGCGCCGTGAACAGGAAAGCGCGGAACGCGCCGAGCAGAGACAAAGTCTTTTGGTTTTACAGGAAGAGATGAGAAAGATGAGAGAAGCCCGCGAGCGTGCTAAAGAACTCAACGGTCAGGGTGGAGACCAGGAATTATGATCAAGACAACGCTTGAGGAATTCAGAGAAGAACTGCTGCGCACCGGCGGGTATGAAACCGCGGATGACCATCGTCCTGCGAAGAGAGCCAAGCCGGGCGCGCTTGTAACTCTCGGTTTTACGATGCGGATGTGCAAAGTGTTTCCGCTTTGTGCGCTTTATGAGCCGTTCGGAAAATTGACGACCGACAAGTGGGCTCACTTCTGTTTTTCCGTCGTGACGGGCGCGGAGCGCCTCGGCATGAAGGTTAAGCTTGAAGGCTGGAAGCAGCGTGAGGCGTACGACGGCCCGGTAGTCTATCTCTGCAATCACATGTCTACGGTCGAGACGATTCTGATGCCTCCTCTTCTGTTGACCTACGGCCCGTTCAATATCGTTGCCAAGGCGTCGCTCTCGAAGCTGCCGTTTTTGACCAAG
>JAEIGA010013629.1_pt1 | contig 12373 bp, 15 predicted proteins | sample 9270691 | NCBI WGS metagenome assembly JAEIGA01 (sample SAMN17057246, study PRJNA624740) | gut metagenome | biome: biome; isolation source: fecal sample | host: Bos grunniens | place: China: Xizang | collected 2019
GTACTCATCGACTTTTGGGCTACATGGTGCGGCCCATGTCGTGGCGAGATACCCTACCTCGTGGAGGCATACGCCAAGTATGCACCTCAGGGATTGGAGATTTATGGCGTGTCGTTCGATTACCCAGGCACAGAGGCTCGATGGAGAGAGTTTATAGCGGAGAATAATATGACATGGATAAATGTCTGGGGCACGGATGAGGATGGCTCGTGGAGGGCTGGCGAGGAGTTTAACGTCGATGGTATTCCGGCTAACTTCCTATACTCGCCAGAGGGCAAACTCGTAGCGAGAAACCTACGCGGTGACAATATAGAGAGAGTACTCGCAGAACACATAAGATAAACATTAAAAACAGTTGTACTCGAATTATCTAATCACACTTTTATCTATTTACGCGCTGAAACTTTTTGATATTGTGAGATAGTTTTGTATCTTTGTAGATTGAAATAATGGTATCAAAAAAAAGGATAACTATGATAAAGTCAATGACGGGCTTCGGCAAGGGCGAGGCCATGGTGGACGACAAAAAGATACGCGTGGAACTACGCTCACTAAACTCCAAGCAACTCGACCTATCTATCAAGTTGCCAGGCAGATATCGCGCCGCAGAGGCCGAGATGCGCAGCATCATAACACGCGAGTTGCAGCGTGGTAAGGTCGATTGTTTCGTATCGTTCGAGGCTGCCACAGCCGAGACCTCGGCACACATCAACCGCGAGGCGTTCAAGGCATACGCCAATGAGTTGCGCGAGGTGTGCAGTGAGAATGCGGTGATAGCCGATAGCGACTACTTCCTCAAGGCGATATTGCGCATGCCCGATGTCATCACAAGCGAGGAGCGCGAGGTGTCGGAGGCTGAAATTGCCGCAATCATCGAGGCTACGAAGGCTGCATGTGCCGAGTTGAACAACTTCCGTGTGCAGGAGGGTGCAATTCTTATCGCCGACCTCTTGGGTCGCCTCGACCTCATTGAGCAGTATCGCCACGAGGTGGAGCAGTTCGAGGGTGCGCGTGTGGAGACCATCAAGAACCGCATTCGCGAGAATATCGAGAAGTTGCAACTTGAGGTTGACAACAACCGCCTCGAGCAGGAGATGATTTTCTACATCGAGAAACTCGACATCACCGAGGAGAAGGTGCGCCTCGATAACCACTGCAACTACTTCCGCGAGGTGGCAGCCGAGGAGGAGGCACCAGGTCGCAAGTTGGGCTTCATCGCTCAGGAACTTGGTCGCGAGATTAACACCATGGGCTCGAAGTCGAACGAGGCAAACATGCAGCGCTTGGTGGTTAAGATGAAGGATGAGTTGGAGAAGATTAAGGAGCAGGTGCTCAACATATTATAAAGCGATAAACCATGGGTAAATTAGTTATATTTTCAGCCCCCAGTGGCTCGGGCAAGACGACTATAGTACGCGAGCTGTTGAAGCGTTTTCCACAATTCGAGTTCTCAATCTCGGCCACGTCGCGCCTTCCACGTGGCAAGGAGCAGCATGGTGTAGACTACTACTTCCTCACTAACGAGGAGTTCCGTGCGCGCATTGAGCGCGATGAGTTCGTAGAGTGGGAGGAGGTCTATGCTGGCACATGCTATGGCACGCTCAAGAGCGAGATGGAGCGCATATGGTCGAAGGGCAATGTCATCGTCTTCGATGTCGATGTTATTGGTGGCATCAACCTCAAGCGCCTCTTTGGCGACGATGCTTGCTCGGTGTTTATCATGCCCCCATCGGTGGAGGAGCTGGAGCGCCGCTTGCGTGGTCGTGGCACCGATAGCGAGGAGGTAATCCTCAAGCGCATAGGCAAGGCGGAGTTTGAACTCTCGAAGGCTCCCGAGTTCGACCATGTTGTAGTCAACGATGTTTTGGATGTCGCTGTGAATGAGACGGCGGCTATTATTGAAAATTTCTTAAAGTAAAGATATATATGAAAAAGCGTATGTTATTGTATTTCGGCTCGTTTGACCCGATACATAACGGACATATAGCACTTGCAGAGTATGCTATCGAAAAGGATTTGGCAGACCAGGTGGCGCTCGTTATTTCTCCACAAAATCCCTTCAAGGCCGATGTGTTGCAGACCCCAGAGTATGCACGCTACGAGATGGTGGAGATGGCATGCAAGGAGTCGCGATACCCTGAGCGCATTGTGCCATCTGTTATCGAGTTTGTCTTGGAAAAACCCTCATACACAATCAATACACTCGATTACCTCAAGGAAAATCATGGCGCCGACATGGAGTTCGCCATCATCACAGGCAGTGACATCTGGGAGCGTTTTGACGAGTGGAAGGAGTATGAACGCATCTTGAACGAGTATAAGATTTATGTCTATCCACGCAAGGGCTACGCTGTGGAGAAGTTCGCCGATAGGGTAACCATCCTTGAGGATGCACCATATGTGAAGTTTTCATCTACTGAGGTGCGCGGCAAGGCAGAGCGTAGCGAGGATATATCGGCTATGGTGAGCCCCTCGGTGTCGGACTACATCGTCAAGAATCAGTTGTGGACACCTGCAGGTCGCATCGTGCGCCTCACGTCGATGATTGAGGGTGGCGATGAGCGCGATACTCTCTATATCGAACGAGGCAAGTGCTACTTCCAGCATAACGAGTGGGGCAAGGCCATCAACGACTTTAATAAGGCAAAGGCTATAAACCCTAACAATGAGGAGGCCCAGCAGTTGCACGATATGGTCTATGAGATACTCTCATTCCGCTATAAAGACATCTACAATCCTTAATAGATAACGCCATGATAGAGATTGATGATAAGATAGTTAGCCTCGACATTCTCAGGGAGACATTCTGCTGTGACTTGTCCAAGTGTAAGGGCATCTGCTGTGTCGAGGGTGACTCGGGTGCTCCACTCGATATCGACGAGGTTGACATTCTGGAGGAGGAGTGGGAGAACTACTCTCCATATATGACCGAGGAGGGCCGTGCAGCAATCGAGGAGCAGGGCTTTATGGTTGTGGATGCCGATGGCGACTACACCACTCCGCTGGTTGATAATGCAGCGTGCGCATACGCATTTGAGGAGGATGGCATTACGTTCTGCGCTATTGAGCGAGCATACCGCGAGGGTAAGTGCTCGTTTATCAAGCCCGTATCGTGCCACTTGTACCCCATTCGTGTCGCTCGTTTCCGCAATGGCAGCGCGGGTTTGAACTACCACCGCTGGGCTGTATGTGGCTCTGCGCGTGAGTGTGGCAAGAGGCTCGGTGTGCCCGTCTATAAGGGTTTGAAAGAGCCTATTATTCGTGCCTTTGGCGAGGATTTCTATCACCAGCTGGAACTCGCAGAGGATATGGTAAAAGAGACAAAATAGTCTATATAAAATAGTTTAGATGAATTCTATTAAATTATACATATTAAGCGCTTTATTGTTTATCACATCGAGTGCTTTTGCTCAGCAGGCTGATAGTGTCAAAGTAGCCACAGACTCGTTGCGCAACGTAGCCAAGGAGCAGCCCGAGCCCGTAAAGCCCGTGCGTACACTCGGCAAGGTCGCCGTTATCGACACGCTTGCTACGGGTAATAGCGCGTTGAGCATTGTGCTGTTTAACGACAACACGTGGCGCTACATCCTCGCTGAGGACTACAAGAATGACCCCGAGGTGTTCAACGACCACTGGAACACTACGGCTACGAATGCCTATGCCGATGTAAAGTTGGACTCACTGCCCGAATCTACCGTTATTCGCCTTGTTGATTCGTTGGAGAGTTACCACTATCCATACATCGGCCGCATCACTTCGCGCTATGGCCCACGCCGTGGACGTGCCCATCAGGGTATTGACATGGGACTCAAAGTCGGAGACCCAATTTATGCTACGTTCGATGGCAAGGTGCGCATGTCAAAAGCCGCAGGTGATTACGGTAATTTGGTGATTATCAGACATAACAACGGCCTTGAGACATACTATGCACACCTCTCGCAGCGCGATGTAGAGGTTGGTGACTGGGTTGTCGCTGGTCAGCAGATTGGTCTTGGTGGCAGCACAGGTCGCAGCACGGGTCCCCACCTTCACTACGAGGTGAGATACCGCGGACAATCATTTGATCCAGAGCGCATTATCGACTTTAGTAACGGCAATCTTCGCAGAGATGAATTGTTGCTTCGTCGTCGCCACTTCAGCATATATGCAAAGTATGAGCAGGACTTTGGTGACGAAGAGGAGGTAGCAAAGCAGGAGGAGGCCGAGCGTAAGGCTGCTGCCGCCGTGCAGTATCACACCATACGTTCAGGCGATACACTCGGTGCCATTGCCCGCAAGTACGGAACATCTGTATCTCGCATCTGCCAGCTCAACGGCATTAAGTCAACAACAATTCTCAGCATCGGCAGACGACTCAGAGTGCGTTAATGATAAGACGATTGTTCATCATTCTAACAATGATTATGGCTCATGTTGTCACTATGGCGCATGAGCCAGCAATCATTCCTACACCCCGTGACATAGCAGTGACGGGCGGCTATTTCCGTATCTCCACTCAAAGCACGACACATACACCCCACAAAGCGCTAAACCCAATATGCGATTATATCGCAGCAGAAGTTGGTTTAGTTAAATCTGCTAATAGTGGTGATATTGAACTCGTTATTGACGACACTCTTGCTCGCGAGGAGTATAGGTTGTCTGTCACACCTTCTGGAATTTGTGTACGTGGAGGCGACTATGCCGGTGTATTCAATGGCGTGACTACATTTATGCAGTTGCTGCCTGCGGATGTCTATAATGGAGGATTAACGAGCGAGGTCGATGTTGCATGTTGCGAGATAAGTGACAAGCCCCACTTTGAGCATCGAGGTTTCATGCTTGATGTATGCCGAACATGGATGGACAAGGAGGCGGTAATGTCGTTTATTGACCTCTTGGCATATCACAAGTTCAACTCTCTGCGCCTGCATCTTACGGATGATGAGGCGTGGCGCATTGAGATTAAGTCGCACCCCGAACTTGCGAAAACGGGAGGCTATCGCGGTGGTTTTAGCCCTATTTGGCCACGTTATGGCAAGTGGAATGAGTGTTGGGGCGGCTACTACACGCAGGATGATATGCGTGAGATTATCGAGTATGCTGCAAAACGTAATATTGAGGTCATACCAGAGATAGATCTGCCTGGCCATAGTCTGTGTATAGCTACCATTCATCCCGAGATATTGTGCGACTATACGCCCCGCACATCATCCTCATTTGGTTATGATACCCGCTCGGCATTCTGTGCATCGCGCGAGGAGAACTATGAGTTGCTTGCCGACATTTTGGGTGAGATATGCGAGTTATTCCCCTCTGAGTATATCCATATTGGAGGCGACGAGGTTGAGATGTCGCAGTGGAAACGATGCCCAAGTTGTCAGGCATTAATGCGTGATAAACAGATGACTAATACATCTGAGTTGCAGCAATACTTCATGTCTCGTTTGATAGACATTCTCGCCGAGCATGGAAAGAAACCTGCGGTATGGAACGAGGCTATTGATGGCGGTAAGTTGTCGTCCGACACCCGAGTATATGGCTGGGAGAGCGTGAAGGAGTGCCAAAATGCAGCGACTAACTACAAGACCGTTGTCATGCCGGGTCAATACTTCTACTTCGACATGAAGCAGTCGGCACGCGAGCCAGGTCATGACTGGGCTGCGATATTCGACTGGAGAAAGGTGTATAACTTCTCACTATCGTCGCAAAATTTCACTTCAACTCAACAGGGCAATGTTGTTGGTTTTGAGGGTTCTTTCTTTAGTGAGGCATACGCATCACGCAATCCCGAACGCCCCGACTATCTGCATTATCAGACCTTTCCACGCATTGTCGCTCTTGCCGAGATATCATGGGCATCGAGTGATGAACGTAACGAGACGGAGTTCTATAAACGCATGGTAGAACACTACGCCCGCCTTGATGCGATGGGCGTGGCATACCGACTCGCACCACCAACGATTACATACAAGGATGGAGTGCTCAGTGCCAAAGCCGATGACAACAGTTGCATCTACTATCGACTTGAGCCAATGGGTGTTGAGATGCTATATACCAAGCCGTTAGCCACCGATAAGCCATCACAATATCTCTTTGTTTCACGTCGAGGAAGAGCACACTCACCCGAGGCTGCTGTGGCCGAATATTTCAAGACTATTACGCCAGCCTTCAATATAACGTCATCTATGACCGACCGTGAGCAGTTCTCATTCGATAAGGCTGAGGGTTATGGTCGTCTTGCCCGCACAACACGCGCAGGCGATGTGGGCGATTGGGTGATGTTTACCTTTGAACAACCCGTTACGTGTCGCAGGATGAAGGTCGCAACGGGTAATTTCCAGTTGCCACGCTTTATCTTCGAGAATGGCTACGTGGAGGTGAGCTACGACGGCAAGAGCTTTGAGCGCGTTGGTGAATTGGAGTGCGGAATGTTCTTTATAGAATACCCCGATAGGGCTATTAAGGCTGTGCGCATAACTTGCACATCACGGGGTAATGGCGCAGAGTGGGTATCCATTCAACCACCGACAATATGGCCAAAACTATAAAATAATATAGCCGCTAATTTAGTTTAATTAGCGGCTATTATTTGTTGATATCAAGATGATTACATGTTTACCATCTTAACAACCTCATTAATCTTCTCCTGAGGAACATCGCCTGTGATTACGATGAAACCCGATGGGTTCTCATTCTCAACAACGATGACTATGTGGGTGTAGATATCGCCCTCACTCTTTGTATAGATTGTAAATGTTGCGCCATCGTCATTTGCAGAGATCAACTCATCAACCTTAGACTTCTTGACAGCCTTCTTTGCATCCTTAACGATGCCGCTTGAAACGTCAGCGTTCTCACTAAGAAGAATCTGAACCTCATCTACAAAGTCAAAGTCAGCATTGTCGCCTGCAAACATCGCAATCATCTGTTTGTTGATGGTCATTGCAGTTACACCCTCCATGCCATTGTACTTCTCGCCGAGCTTTGCAAACTGTGGGAGCTGCGCCATTGCCATTACAGGCAACATCATCATTACTAACAAAATAAATCGTTTCATATAAATTAAATTTTAGTTGTTATACCATATCCATCAAAGAACTCATATTGCCCAGTTCGAGGTTCTTGCCGTTGATGTGCATAAGCACACACTCGCCATCGCTGGATGCCATAATATAGATATCTACCACGCTGCCGTTTTCCACTGTATGTTGATATATCATTACGGCTTTATCTCCACTGTTTACCGACATTATGACCTCAAATGCACTTAATACCTCCTTCGCCTGGGTAATAAATGTTGGTATCAATGCTCTGTTCTCTACTGCAATTACTTGCATGTATTCGGCATCGATGTTTACCTCCATAGATCTGAGCATGGCGTTTGATATGTTGATTGTTGTGCACTTCTCCTTTGTTGAATACTCATTGAATAGTGACTCAAAGGTTGGTGTCTGAGCCATTGCCGTAAGTGGCAATAGTATGGCTAATAATATAATAAGTCGTTTCATATCGAGTAGTTTTTAGTTAGAACCAAATACCCAAACCTGCACTCAATCGCTTACCCTTAGGACCCGTGCCCTCGCGGAAGAGATCGACGAATGAATAGTTGACATATCCATAGAGTCGCTTCCATCCGATGCGTGCCGTAGCACCAACCTGAATGGGATTAACAGTTACCCTCTCCTGAACAGTTGTTCTGGGAAACTTATATCTTGTACTTGTCGCCATCAAGATATCGAGGTTTACGCCAGCCGCCACAAAGAAGTTGTGCTTGATGTTCCAGTCGAGCATCATAGGGATGTGAAAGTATGAAGTGCTAAACTTCGACTTCTTAATATTGCCCTCCAGTTGTAGTGGGCGCATCATGCCGTCAATACACTTAAATGTATAGTTGCTGTTGAAGGCATAATCCTCAAGCGTAAAGCCGTATGCCATAGAGAATACGAGTGAACGACTTGGGTTGAGTGGAACGTTGAGTGTACCTACATTAAATGAGTAGTTAATGCTTTTGGTGCTACTGAACATCAGTGCATTTGCATCCTCAGGCGAGTACATGGAGTAGTCGCTCTGAACAAAGGTGTTCGCTCCAATCTCGAACCATGCGATATGGTTGAATGATGGCGAGTCGAGACCCATAAAACCGAAGTATGCACACTGCGGCTTCTTAGGGGTTTGCTTGTCAATATGCTCAATCTTGCCATTACCAATCTCAAAGCGAGAGCCATTTAACATGATGCTCAGGTTGCCGTTATTTGACGAGATAGCACTGTTGCCTTCGCTGTCGAGATACATAACGTTATCTTGTTTTTCGGTTGTTGACTCCTGTGCCTGGGCCACTCCCGACACAAGCAGTGCAAGTGTGATTATTGTAAATAGTCGTTTCATAGTGTTTCAATTTAGTTTAGTTGTTAGTACCTATTTTACTATTGTATAGTGTGTTAATCGATTAACCTCCGCCATTGCAAGTTTCATATCCTCCGATACACTGCCAAGTATGCGACTTGCCTCGGCATAAGCCACCTGGTCGTTCTCAACCTTCACTCCATTCATGTAGCACACATAGCATGGCTCTGCCTCGGTTTGAGTTTCGCCCGTTGGTGTAAGGAGTAGTGTTGCACCAAACATAATGCACACTACTGCTGCCGCAGTTGCGACCCATCGTCTGTTGATTGTTAGCCACTTATGGCGTTTATGCTCAACCTTTGGAGCAGCCTGTACTGACGGAGTCGTCTTGCCAATCTCGTTGAATGAAGATAGCATCATCCTAACTGCAATATACTCATCCGGAAGGTTATCACCTCGGTCGAGAAGGCGAACAAGCTCCTGCTCCTCCTCCAATGAGGTAACGCCCTCAAAGTATTTATCAACCAATATTTTAATTCTATCCAACTCCATAGTTTATCATCTTTGTAAGTTGCTCACGAATACTCTTTCTTGCTCTTGAGAGGTTCACTCTAACGCTCGCCTCGTCACTCTCGAGGATGTTTGCAATCTCCTCTAACTCGTACCCCTCGACATCTCGCATGTGTATCGTTAGTCGTTGTCGCTCGGGGAGTTGTTGTATCAAATATCTGGTAAGCTCCGCAATATTCTTTGTATTGGTATCGCTGTCGCCGTTATCTCCCGCTATTCGTTCATCAAGAGCAAAACTTTGGGATCGCTGCCTTGTTCTCTGATAGTCGATGGCGAGGTTGTGTGCCATGCGGCAGACATAGGCACGAGGATAACTGCTCGACAATATCGCGTCGCGTGACCTCCAAACCCTCTCGAAGACCTCCTGCACGATATCCTCTGCCTCGACATCATCCGTGATGATGCTTCGCGCAAGGCGGTATATCGTAGCCCGCAGCCCCGTGGTAAACTCTATGTATTCCTTCTCGCTTTTCAAAATCAACGCTTTTTCTCTGTTCGCTTCTGTCTATATAACGAACAACGGTGACAATTGTAACATCGCCACCGTACTTTTTTTTATAACTTAATCTATCTCGGCGGCTACTTCTTGTTGAAATTTCGCGCCATCATCATGAGCGACAGAGGGATATGACAATATCCACCAGGATTTTTATCGAGATAGTCCTGATGATACTCCTCTGCGGGGTAGAAGTTCTTCAATGCGCAGAACTCTACCGCCAAGGGCTCTCCGACAATCTGCTCCACTTCATTGTACACTGCGCCAATAGTCTCAATATCCTCTTTGGAATTGTAGTATATGCCCGTGCGGTAGCGGGTGCCACAATCCTCACCCTGACGATTGAGTGAGGTGGGGTCTATTGACTTAAAAAAGAGCTCTACAAGGGTACGAAGTGATACTACATCTGCATCATACGCAATCTTTACACACTCTGCATAGCCCGTAGTATCGGTATATACCTCCTTGTATGTAGGGTTATCGGTATTGCCATTAGCATATCCAACAGTTGTTGATATAACACCATCTATCTGTTTGAAATAGTGCTCTGTGCCCCAAAAGCATCCTCCTGCAAAATATATCTCTTTCATAATCTAATACTCTAAAGTGTTCATCACCTCTTGAAGTTTGTTTAGGAATCCCGTAGATATTGGACCATCCATCTGCGTGTGGTGGAACTGGAACGACAAGGATAGGGTAGTCTTGAACAGACGCTTGCGATATTTGCTCCACACAACGAATGGATTGTTCCAAAATCCCGCATAGACATTTACCACAGAGTCGAGTTCGCACTTTGTGAGTGCCGAGCTTCCGATAACCATGTAGTCGTCACCCAAAACAACGTCATCTGCACTGTGTTGTGCTTGCTGGGTAATGCGCAGGTAATCAGTCTCAAAGGTATGGATATCCTCCGAGAATGGAATGTCGCAAGTGTTGATACCACCATTCGAGGTCATCACGATGGTGTTGATGGCGATATTATCAAACTCCATCAACTTATCACCTACGGGCAACATGTAAAACTCCTTAAATGACGATGCTGCCTTGACCACTGAGTAACACATTAGCATATTGAGCTTTACACCCTTTCGCTTGGATATGCGCATGAGGTGTGTTATGTCGAATGTCTTGGTCATAGTAACCATTGGCATTGAAGCCTTCATCCACAAATCAAAGGCCTTTGCTCGCGACGTTGTTTTAGGGTCTATCTCTCTCATATATAGGGTTCAATATTAGTTTATATCTATTTATTAATCAAGTGACGTATTGCTGCTATTGGGTCGTAAATTAGCATGCGAGGACCCGCCCATCGCATCACACTTCTGATCTTTTGACGCATGTCGGGGCGATAGCAGTGTATTGGACACCTTTTGCATGCTGGTTTACTGTCCCCAAACTTACATCCATCAAGTCTTTTATGGGCGTATGCTTCAAGCTCACGATACTCCTCCGATGGATTTTCCATATTTAATTTATGCTTGCAGTAGAGCCTTATCATGTGGCTGACCACTCTTTTCTCACTCTTGATACTTGCCATTTGTTCACCTTAATTATATTGCAAACTTACGAAATAAAATCCAATATGGCAAATATCCCAACTTATGTATATAAGTATGTAAAAAATGTGATATACTTGAGAAAAATATTATATCTTTGCAATGGCTATTGTGCAAGATGGATGGTGGGATAGACAAACAAAAAAAGGCACCTGCATGATAATGAGATGCCATGTTGTGACTCCGAAAGGATTCGAACCTTCATCGTAAGAACCGGAATCTTAAATTCTATCCATTGAACTACGGAGCCGTGGTGCAAAGATATTAATTATTTTTGAAAATTGATAATATAAATTGGTCAATTAGCTGGGTACGCCTTGTCCCGTTGATGTTAACAAGCGTTGAAGCATGACAAATAAATATAATAATTGGGAGAGACTGGAGCAGGTGCTTAAGTACTTAAAGTTGAGCGCAAATGCTTTTGCCGTAAAGATTGGCATGGTTCGCTCCGAGAATATATACCACATAAAACGTGGTAACTTTGGAATATCCAACGACCTCGTTGATCGCATTGTGGCCGTCTATCCTATGATTAACCCGACATGGTTATTGTCTGGTATTGGCGACATGCTACTCAATGCAAAGGGTGAGCACAGCTCCATACCCTTCTACGAGGGGGATATCGAGGAGGTGTTGAAGTCGGACAATATAACAAATATCAAGTCGTTAGGACGCTACCAATTGCCATATCAGAGCGATTGCGAGATTGCTGTTCGCTCCCTTACAAGAGCCATGGTGCTACCTGGCAATGCCGCCACGGATCTATTTCTCAAACTAGTAAAAGTGGAGGAGATGATTCAGGGCAATGAGTATGTCCTATCACTCGAAAATAGGGTGTTATGGCGTAAAATACGCAATGTCAAGGGCAATTCCAATCAGTGGAGACTCGTAGCTGTTGATAGAGAAGAATTTCCGGATGTGATAATCGACAAGTCCGAGATACGCTCCGTGTGGCGTGTAGTGGCTCGATTGTCAATACTGGTAAGCTAAATCAATAATTTAAATAAGTGACAAAAAACTATTAATTATGAATATTTTATCAATAATCTGGGATTGGGATCCATCACTTATCACCATCGGTGATTTTGATATTCGTTGGTATGGTCTTATGTGGGCTATTGCCATTCTCCTTGCGGAGCGCATCTGCAACTACACCTTCAAGCGTGAGGGACTACCCCCACAGACCGTAGAGTCGGGATTTATATGGATTGTACTGGGAACATTCATTGGTGCGCGTGTCGGCCACTGTCTGTTCTATGAGCCAGAGACATATCTCCTTGCTCCATGGAAGATCATCACCGGCATACGCGATGGTGGTATGGCAAGTCATGGAGCAACCATTGGTATCTTCCTCGGTATTTGGTTCTTTACCAAGCGTAACCATCTGCCACTTATATGGGGTTTCGATCGTATTGCCATTGTTGCA
>JAEIGA010013630.1_pt1 | contig 12373 bp, 11 predicted proteins | sample 9270691 | NCBI WGS metagenome assembly JAEIGA01 (sample SAMN17057246, study PRJNA624740) | gut metagenome | biome: biome; isolation source: fecal sample | host: Bos grunniens | place: China: Xizang | collected 2019
AATGTCGGCGTTGAGCATTGCGAGTTCTGTGCGCGCCTGCTCGAATGCCTCCTGACTCACGGCGTCCTTCTCCAGAAGTGTACTCTGGCGATATACGCGGTCCTGTGCGAGTTTCAACTGTGCCTCATAGCGCGACAACTGCGCCTGAAGCGGCTTGTCGTTCACCTTCGCCAAAAGGTCGCCCTTTTTCACGAGCGTACCCTCCTGGAAGTTAATCTCGACAATCTTACCCGATGTCTCGAATGTGAGGTCCACCTCCTCGTCTGGGAGCAAGTTACCCACCATTGCAATATCCTCGGTGAGTGACTGGTGGTTGATTACAAGGCCATTCACATTGAGGATGTTCTGTCGTGGGCCTGCTGGCGCAGCAGCGGCTGGTGCGCCCTCTTCACCTCCCTGACTCTTCTGATAATACTTGTAGCCTGCGGCGAGCAAGCAGAATACCGCGATGATTGTGGCTGTGATAATCCATTTTTTCTTCATATCTCTATTGCGTTTTAATTTTCGTGTTTGAATAATCATTCAAAGATATGAAAAAAATCTCTATTTTCGGCACATTTGGAGTAAATCTCTCGGGTGAAGTGACTAAATTGCGGGGTGAACCGACCACGAGTTGAAGAATAGCGGTCGCAAAGCTCTATTTTTATGCGGCGAGAGGCGTTGAAAAATGACGGAAAACAACAATTTTATGTTGTATAAGTCGAATTTCGCAGATATTTTTATTACTTTTGCCCCTATGAACGAGATTTTAGTAAAGAAGCAATATACAAAATCCGAGGAGTGGGCGAACAGCATTTCGCACGGCATCGGTGTGGTCGCGGGTGGTGCTATCTGCCTGTGGTTCTTGGCAAAAGGTTATGCGAGCGGGTCGCCGATGACAGTGTTCGCCTTGTGGCTCTATCTGTTTGGTGTTGTGAGTTCCTATCTCACCTCCACCATCTATCACGCCTGCCCCGCAGAAAAGGTGCCGCGCAAGGCTCTTTTGAGGAAGTTCGACCACTCGGCAATCTACTGGCATATCGCGGGCAGTTATACGCCAATTACGCTTATTGCGATGCGTGAGGCGGGCGCCAATGTATGGGCGTGGGTGATATTCGGTTTTGTGTGGGCGTGCGCCATCGTCGGTACATCAATTAGCCTCAATAAGTTAAAGTCTCACAGTTATTTAGAGACTGCGTGCTATGTCCTGATGGGTCTGACGATTTTGGTCGCTTTCCGCCCCTTCTATCAGTGTGTCGGACTCTCGATTGTGCTGTGGGTAGTAGGCGAAGGCGTGAGTTATATCGCGGGCGCTGTGCTCTATGGATTTAAGAAGGTGCGCTATATGCACACCATCTTCCACATCTTCGTTCTTTTGGGCGATGTCTGCCATATGATAGCAGTCTATCAGGTGCTCAAGATGTTCCTCCCGGCGGAGGTTTGGTAACCCAGTGTCAAAATAGTAGAAAAATGAATAAAATTGCAACGATGGAAAAATTGACTATCTTTGCAATGAGATAAAACAAGAAAATAGTATGGAAAAGAGCGTTTTCAAGTGTAAGGTTGAGCCTCGCAATGTCGATTTCACATCGCGTGCTACTGTCTCGTCAATGTGTGATATCATCCTCTATGTAGCGGGTCGCGATGCCCACAATCGCGGCTTCGGCATACAGGTTTTGGCGGATAAGAATTTCGGCTGGGTGCTCTCGCGCCTCTGCATCGAACTTGACTATATGCCCCGCGAGTACGATGAGTTTACCGTACACACCTGGATTAGCGATTATAACCGCCTCTCATCAACCCGTAACTTCACGCTGACCGACGGCGCAGGCCGAGAGTTTGGTCGTGCCGTTACGCAGTGGTGTATGCTCGACTACGATACGCGTATGCCAGTGGATATGAAGACTTTAGAGAAGGTGCACGACGGCACAATCGTCGATTGCCCATCGCCTTGCGAGCGTCCTCGCCGACTCGGCGCAGTGAAGTCAGAGCCTATCCTTGAGCACAAGGTTGCTTACAGCGACATCGACTTCAACTGTCATATGAATACGATGCGTTACATCGACCTTATCTTCGACACGATGCCTATCGAGGTGCCTGAGAAGTTGGAGGCGGTGCGTATGGATATCAACTTCTTGCGTGAGGCGTTGTATGGCGATCTTCTCTCGCTCAAGGGCGAGTGTAGCGACACCGCGCGCACCTATGAGTTCGCCAACGAGGCGGGCGATGCGTTGTGCCGTTTCGCATTCGAGATTCGATAACTAAATAGGTCTGTTATGACACCAATACCATCATTTATATATAAGCGCTCGAATCAAATCACGATGATTATCTTCGTGCCGATTTTCGCGTTGTTATTCATCACGATTTATCGTCCGTTCAACTTCGACCATATCGACGAGGATGCTGCGCTGCTGCACCGCCTGAACATCTCGCGCGAGGTGTTGGTGCAGTTGATTACGGTATGCTTTATCCTTGTGGGTATGGCTGTGGTTGCCATAAGTCGCTGGATAATGGGACTTTACACCCGCAAGCGCCCAATCTCCTACATCCACTACATCTCGTGGGTGGTGTTCGAGATTTTGGTTATGGCGTTCCTCTTCACCATTGCGGCTATCTTCACCGACACTACCAAGAGCGTCACCACGCTCTTCTATAACTCGCTGATGAAGACGAGCCTTATCCTGCTGATACCTTATGTGATGTGCTACATCTACTTCATCTGGCAGGAGCGCGTGGCGCAGTTGCGTCACATCCGCGAGCGTCTGGCGGAGGATGAGACCGCTTTGCAGGCGGCATATGTGCAGATTTATGATGAGAAGGGCGAGATGCGCCTTTCGGTTCGCCGTGAGCACTTGTTGTTGCTTGAGTCGGCAGATAACTATGTCTGCGTTTGGTATCTGAACAACAACTTGCCAAAGAAGGTTTTGGTGCGTAATACACTCACTCGCGTGGCGAAGCAGTTGGAGGCAACACACATCCAGCGTTGCCACCGCTCATACATCATCAACCTCGATTTGATTAAGGTTATGCGCCGCGAAAAGGAGGGTATCTATGTCGAGTTTGGTATCGAGGGAGTGCCCGATGTGCCAGTGTCAAAAACCTATATCGAGAGCATCAATCAGTGGCTCGTAAAGGGCGCGTAAGGTCAGAAACGAGCAAAGTTAGAAAATAGGGTCGGGGCGAAAATGAAAATTTCGCCCCGTTTTTACAGATTTTTGTCCCATATAGGGATTTCGCCCCTCCGTTTCGCCCCATACCACTTAAATTTTAATTTTCGCCCGAAAACTTGGATATTTGCATCGTGAGAAATACACTAACTCTTAAACGAAAATTTTATCAGGCGTAAAGCTACAAATTTATGAGACACTATTTATCAATCTTCCAGAAGTCGGCGCGTGAGAACTGGGACTTGCCAGCATTGAGTGACTATCAGGGTAAGACCTATACATTCGGTGAGATCGCAACGCAGATATCAAAAATCCACGACTGCTACAAAGTGGTAGGCGTTGAGTTGGGCGACCGCATCGCCATCGCTGCAAAGAACTGTGCTCACTGGGCAATCAGTTTTGTATCTATCGTATCAAACCGTGCCGTTGCAGTGCCTATCCTTGCTGACTTCAACCCAGCAGATATTGCAAACCTCACAGCACACTCCGACAGCGTCATCCTCTTTACCGATGCGAAGACCTGGGGCGCGATGAGCGTAGATAATATGCCATCGTTGCGTGCTGCTATCAGCGTTGAGGATTTCTCATTGCTCTATGCTGCCGACAAGGAGCAGGGCGAGCAGATCTCTGCAATCCTTGCAGCAGATAAGAAGGTGGATGCTTCGATGTGTGAGTCCATCACCGACTACAAGATTGGCGACCTCGACGACTTGGCAATCATCAACTATACATCAGGTACAACATCTTCACCAAAGGGTGTTATGCTCACATCGCGCAACCTCTCATCAAACATCGAGTTTGCGTTGAGCCACATCCCAGTGCAGCGCGGCGACCAGATTATGTCAATGTTGCCAATGGCGCATATGTACGGTATGGCGTTCGAGTTCCTCTACCCATTGTTCGGTGGTGCGCGCGTATTCTTCTTGGGTAAGACCCCAACCCCAACCCTCTTGTTGCAGGCGTTGGGTGATATCAAGCCTTACCTCTTGATTACTGTGCCACTTGTGTTGGAGAAGATTTTTAAGAATAAGGTAATGCCTACACTCGAGAAGCCAGCGTTGAAGATTTTGACCTCTATTCCTGGCGTTCGCAACCTCATCTATGCAAAGGTACGCAAGCAGTTGATGGGCGTGTTTGGTGGTAACTTGCGTTCAATCGTTATCGGCGGTGCTGCTATCAGCCGTCCTGTCGAGGAGGTTATGCGTAAGATTAAGTTGCCTTACACCGTAGGTTACGGTATGACCGAGTGTGCTCCACTTATCGGTTACTCGCCTTGGCAGTCATTCCGCTTGGGCTCTTGCGGTCGCGCGGTGACAAATGTTGAGGTTCGTATCGACTCGGAGGATCCACGCAAGAAGGTAGGTGAGATTCAGGTTAAGGGCGAGAATGTGATGCTCGGCTACTACAAGAACCCAGAGGCAACAGAGGCAACATTCACAGAGGATGGCTACCTCCGCACTGGTGACTTGGGTATCATCGACAAGCACGGCAACATCTTTATCAAGGGTCGTAGCAAGTGTATGATTCTTTCTCCTAACGGTCAGAACATCTACCCAGAGGAGATTGAGAGCAAACTCAATGCAATGCCTCGCGTGGCAGAGTCGTTGATTGTTGATCGTGGTCACTTGTTGGTGGCTTTGGTTGCAATGACTCCAGAGGACCAGAAGATTGGTGTCACCGAGGAGTTGAAGGCGCAGATGGAGGAGAACCGCATCGAACTTAACAAGGCGATGCCAGCATATAGCAAGATCTCTTCAATCGAGATTATGGAGCAGGGCTTCGAGCACACTCCAAAGCAGTCTATCAAGCGCTTTATGTACAAATAAGATTTCTTAGTAAAAAGAAATATTTTCCTGTAACATTTATTCCGTCCCGCTGGTGGAGAGCGACCATCAGCGGGATTTTTTTATGCCTTCACCCAACCCAAACATCTTCTCAAATTTATCTTTGGGGCTGGGACGGATGGCGCGTGAAACGCGCTATGCCCCTGAAGATACAGGCTAAGCCTGATTTTTATGATTGAAAATGATGGCGCAAAAACCTTAATTTTGAATTTTGAATTCTAAATTTTGAATTCAAGGGTTGTTTCTCTCGCGCAGAGTTTGTATTTTTGTGGAAATTTCAAACATTGGAGATTATGCTGTCAAAAGATATGCGTGATTCAATCATCGCTATGATTAAGCGCGAGGTGGTCCCTGCCATTGGTTGCACCGAGCCCGTTGCAGTGTCGTTGTGTGTGGCGCGTGCTACCGAGTTGTTGGGCGTAGTGCCCGAGAAGATTACGGCTCGTTTGAGCGCCAACATCCTCAAGAATGCTATGGGTGTCGGCATTCCTGCTACGGGAATGATAGGCTTGCCTATTGCCATTGCGCTGGGTGCGTTGGTGGGTCGCTCGGAGTATGAACTCGAGGTGCTGAAGGATGCTGATGCCGAGGCCGTTGAGCGCGGTAAGCAGTATATCGCCCAGGAGCGCATCGCAATCGAACTCAAGAAGGGTATCACCGAGAAACTATATGTCGAGATTGAGGCCGAGGCGGAGGGTCATCGTGCGGTGGCAATCATCGCTGGCGGTCACACCCGTTTTATCTTTTTGCAGCGCGATGACGAGGTGCTTTGTGACGAGAGCATCGCAACCTCTGCGGAGGAGTGTGCCGATGAAGTGGAACTCACCCTGCGCCGCGTATATGACTTCGCAACTACCGCTCCGCTCGAGGAGATTGAGTTTATCGAGGAGTCTATGCACCTTAACAAGGCTGCGGCAGAGAGCGCCTTTGCGGGCGACTATGGTCACTCGCTGGGTAAGATGTTACGCCGCGATAAGGAGATTAAGATTATGGGTGACAGTATCTTTTCTCGCATCCTCTCCTATACCGCATCGGCGTGTGATGCCCGTATGGGTGGCGCGAAGGTGCCCGTGATGAGTAATTCGGGTAGTGGTAATCAGGGTATTACGGCTACTCTGCCCGTAGTGGTCTATGGCGAGGAGTGTGGCGCATCGCACGAGCAGATGATTCGCGCGCTGGTGTTGAGTCACCTTGCCGTTATCTATATCAAGCAGAGTCTTGGTCGTCTGTCGGCACTTTGTGGTTGCGTGGTGGCTGCATCGGGCTCAAGTTGCGGTATCACCTACTTGATGGGTGGCGGTTATGATGAGGTTGCTATTGCCGTTAAGAATATGATTGCCAACCTTACGGGTATGATTTGTGACGGCGCGAAGCCAAGTTGTGCGTTGAAGTTGGCGAGTGGTGTTTCGACCGCCGTTCTCTCTGCGATGATGGCAATGGAGGGTCGCTGTGTATCGAAACTTGAGGGTATCATCGACGAGGATGTCGATCGCTCAATCCGAAACCTCACCGCCATCGGTCGTGACGGTATGAATGCTACGGATGAGATGATTCTGGAGATTATGACCAGCAAGTAGAAATTGTCAAAGAAGGTGTTTCCTGCGTTAAATTCCTTTTGGTTGCTACGCATACCCTCGAATAATCAAAGATAAACAGGCATCTAATGCCTGTATCTTCGGTGGCGTAACGCGCAAAGCCCTCAAGATAATAAAAACAAAAAAGAGACTCTTCCGAGAGTCTCTTTTCTTTTATTTACCAAACAGCGTCTGCATTATCATCTTTGTTGCGCCTTGATTTTGCAGCGTGTAACTTTTTGCCGTTGCGCTCACTCGCTTCAGGTGCTCCGCATCATCTCGCAAAGGCTTGAACCACGCCTTCAACTCCTCGGCGTTCTCCACCTTTGTCGCCGCACCCAGCGCAACCATATCGCACGCCTCCTTGAACTTCAGATAGTTAGGGCCAAATGCAATCGGCAGAGCAAATGTCGCCGCCTCCAGTGTGTTGTGTATTCCCACACCGAAGCCGCCGCCGATGTATGACCAGGTGGCGTAACTATACACCGACGAAAGGATGCCGATAGTATCAAGGATAAGCACCTGCGTAGCGCTGAAATCAGTTGTCTCATTGCAACGCGTATATCTCACCGCGCCCGCCTTTGTTGCCTCGATAATCTTCTGTATGCGATCCTCCTCCATCTCGTGTGGCGCTACCACAAACTTAATGTCGGGGTTGTCGTTTATGAGTTCCTGCAAAATATCCTCATCAGGGCCCCAGGTCGAACCCGCCACAAACAACTTGCTCTGCTGCTTGAAGCGTTCAATCATCTCAATAGGCTTCACCGCCAAAGCCAACTCCGCCACGCGGTCAAAACGGGTATCACCCGCCACCACAACATTCTCAAAACCAATGCCGCGCAACAACGCCTTCGACTCCTCGTTCTGCACGAACATCTGCTCAAAACTCTCCAGCGCCTGACGCCACTTCGCGCCATACCACTTGAAGAATATTGAGTTCTTGCGGAATATTGCCGAGATGATAAATGTACGCACCTTGCGACGCTTCAACTCGCGAAGATAGTTCAACCAGAACTCATACTTCACGAAGATTGCAATTTCGGGATTTACGATGTCGAGGAATCGCTTTACATTGCGAGGTGTGTCGGCTGGCAGATAGAAGATATAGTCCGCGCCGTTGTAGTTCTTTCTAATCTCATAGCCCGAGGGCGAGAAGAATGTGACGAGAATCTTGTAGTCGAGTCCCTGCTTGCGTATCTGCTCGATGATGGGGCGACCCTGCTCGAACTCGCCGAGCGATGCCACATGTATCCATACGATTTTGTCGGTTGGTTTGATGCACTGCTGCATCTTGAAGAAGATTCCTTTTCGACCCTCCGCCCATTGACGAGCCTTCCTGTTCCATAGTCCCACCAAGCCCACCAGGCGAGCATAAAGTGCGATACAAATATTATAAATAAGCATCATAAAGTAGGGTAGTCACTGTTTTGTAATACAAATATAGGAATTTTCTTCGATTTCCGCACTCCTTACCAACCAAATTCGATGACATTTGCCACAAAGCGTATCTCGTGGCTGCAGTCGGGGAATGTATCAACGGCAATTAGGTCGAATGCCACCTCTTCCATTGTGGGGTGTTGCGACAGATAGGCTGCCGCCGCCTTTCGCAGCGCAGCAGCCTTTGTCGGTGTTATGGTCTCCTCTGGCTTTAGGAGCGAGCCCGCACGGCGCGTCTTGACCTCAATGATGTGCAACACGCCCGCCTTCTGGGCAACAATGTCAATCTCATATCGACCCTGTCGCCAGTTACGCGCGCAGATGAGGTACCCGTTTTTACGCAGATACTCCGTTGCCGCCACCTCGCCCTGTATGCCAGTCTGTGAGCGTGAAATCATTACAGCAAGAAACTCAAGTCGTCGCCAGCATTAACCTCGAAGGTCTCCACGCCCTTCTTGAAGATACGCATTGGGCGTGAGCCGATAAGTTCCATCTTGCCATCGTGCAGATGCAACATACAACCCTCGCGCAAGCCTACCACCCAACGGCGTGGGTTAGCCTCGATGTACTCCAGGATGCGCTGCTCGCGTGTCTCGCCCGCGTGACCCTCTGGGTTGGCGTCGAGGTAGTGTGGGTTAATCTGGAACTTCACCGCACCAATAGCCTTGAATGACTCTGGCTCAACGATAGGCATATCGTTTGTGGTGCAGATAGTAGGGCAGGTCACATTGCTACCAGCCGACCAGCCTACATAAGGCGTGCCCTGCTTGATTTTATTGAGGATGGCCTTCATCAGACCTTGCTGCTGCATCTTCTTGGTGAGGGCGAATGTGTTACCGCCACCCACGCAGATAGCCTCCGCCTCACGAATCATCTTTCGTGGGTCCTTGGCGCGGTGGATTGAGCGCACCTTGACGCCAATCTCGTTGAAGCGTGCCTGCACCTTCGCCTCATACTCGGCGTAGGAGAAAGTCACGGCTGCATAGGGGATAAATACCACCTCTTTGACGCCAGTGAGGAAATTTCCGATATTTTTTATTGGATATTGCAAGTAAGGCTCACCCGCATTTGTTGAATTTGATATGAGTAAAAGGTTCATAATTTATTGGTTTTTAATCGTTTAATCTTCTTTGGAGGAATATTTGTTGTAAAATAATTGCCTTCCGATGCCAAAATTAATAAAAAAAGTGTTACTTTTGTGCGGAAAGCAATGAAAAGATTGAAACCAATCGATATTAAAATTGTTAAACTTAAAAATTAAAAGTTATGTCAGAAGTACAGGCAAAGGTTGTCGAGATCATCGTTGACAAGTTGGGCGTTAAGGCAGAAGAGGTAGTACCTGAAGCAAGCTTCACAGCTCACCTTGGTGCAGATTCTTTGGATTCAGTAGAGTTGATCATGGAGTTCGAGAAGGCTTTCGATATCCAGATCCCTGATGAGGATGCAGAGAAGATCACTACTGTAGGTGCTGCTATTGAGTACGTTGAGGCTCACACAAAATAAATAATCTAAATTTTTATTCCGACGCCCCGTTGCGTCGCGCATAAAAAGATTATGCCCTCTGCGCCTGCGGGCGAAAAGTGAGGGTTGTGGAACGAAATGTTCTACGAAAAGAGTATGGGGCTATATCGAGGGGTTTTTATCCCTCGGTTTAGTCCATTTTTTGTAATTCAAACACACTCATTGAATTGTTGGTCGTGGCGCTGGGCGGTGTGCCCGCGCGGTGTGACGATTGAGAAACGATATAATTATGTTTGATTTTTTTCTGCGTCCGTTTCGCCGAAATTTCGGCAAGGATAAGATGTTTTTTCGAGCCGTAGATGATATGTTCGGTGTGATTCCTCACAATATCGAACTCTACAAACTGGCTCTGATACATAAGTCTGCGTCGATTGTCCTTGAGGATGGTCAGCACATCAACAACGAGCGCCTGGAGTTTTTGGGTGATGCCGTTATTGAGAGTGTGTCGTCCGACTATCTCTTCATCGAGTTCCCCGACAAGAGCGAGGGTTTCCTCACGCAGTTGCGCTCGAAGATGGTGTCGCGTCAGTCGCTCAACAGCGTTGCAAAGCGCATTGGTCTTGACGAGTATGTGATTACCAACTCGTCGAACAACTCGTCGCAGAAACATATCTATGGAGATGCCTTTGAGGCGATGATTGGTGCTATCTACCTCGACCAGGGTTACGATTTCGTCAATCGTCTGCTCATTAACAAGATATTTGTCGATTACATCAAGGTTGATTCGCTACTCGAGTCCGAGACCGACTTCAAGAGCCGCCTTATCGAGTGGTGTCAGAAGAACCACCACACCATCGAGTTCTCTACGGCTCACGACAAGACCTACTCAACCGCGCACCCATTCTTCTACTCGAAGGTGCTCATCGACGGTATGGAGGTTGGCTATGGTGCTGGCGAGTCGAAGAAGGAGGCTGAGCAGCGTGCCTGCTACTCTGTGTCGCAGGGTTTTAGCGACAACGACTGCACAAAGTTGATGGATAAACTCGACAACCTCGATGCCAATAATCAGAAGGGCGAGAAGGGCGAGAAAACCGCCTCATCAGCCCCCGTAAAGCGTATTCGTAAACCTCGTCAGAAGGTTACAAAAAATGAAGAATCTGCATAATAAACTCCTCTCGCGAGGCGCCTCCTCTCTTTCCGACGAGGAGTTGCTCGCTCTTTTGGTCGAATCTTCGACTGATAGCCGCGACCCGAAGGTTGTGGCGGCGGCGATGCTTGCCTCGTGCGGCTCATTGCAGGGCGTTGCGCGTGCCGATGTGAGCCGTCTGCGTATGCTGGAGGGCATAGGTCTGCGCCGAGCCGAGCGATTGGCTGTGGCTGCGGAACTGGGCCGTAGGGTAGCGGTGCAGAGCGAGGGGGATGTTGTGAGCGTTGCCACCGATGCCGATGTGGTGCGCCTGATGCGTCCGCAGATGGAGTCGATGCAGTACGAGGAGTGCTGGGTGTTGTATCTCACCTCCTCGAACCGCCTTATCGAGCGCCAGCGCGTAAGTCAGGGCGGAGTGCAGGCAACGGTGGTGGACCACCGCCTGATAGTGAAGCGAGCCCTCGAACTGCTTGCTACACAGATGATTCTTGTGCATAATCATCCCTCGGGTGCTGCCGAGCCAAGCGCTGCCGACAAGCAACTCACCAAGCGCGTCGCCGACGCCGCAGCGTTGTTTGATATTCGCCTGCTCGACCATATCATCATCGCCCGCGAGGGTAATTTCTCTTTCCGCCGAGAACACCTTTTGTAGGGCAAAATGTAATATTTTTACGGAGATAAAGGTTGTTAGACTTTTGGGTTTAACAACCTGTTTTTTTGCCCATAAACCACCCCTAAAGGGATAAATCTTTTTATCTTTGATAAAATAGCAGAAAAAATCCATTCGTTTTGTGGAAAATGACTATATTTGCAGATTAGAAACAAGAAAACATAAAAACTATAAGAGATATGACACAAGAGGAGTTGTTTAAGAAACTTATCGCTCACTGTAAGGAGTATGGTTTTATCTTCCCTTCGAGCGAGATTTATGACGGTCTTGGTGCCGTTTATGACTATGGTCAGAATGGTGTTGAGTTGAAGAATAACATCAAGCGCTACTGGTGGGATGCTATGGTGAAACTCAACGAGAACATCGTCGGTATCGACGCTGCAATCTTTATGCACCCAAAGACTTGGGAGGCATCAGGCCATGTGGCTGCTTTCAACGACCCACTCATCGACAATAAGGACTCAAAGAAGCGCTACCGTGCCGATGTTCTTATCGAGGACTGGATGGCAAAGCAGGATGAGAAGATTCAGAAGGAGGTTGATAAGGCGAAGAAGCGCTTTGGCGAGGCTTTCGATGAGGCACAGTACCGCGCAACATCTCCACGCGTGTTGGACATCGCTGCAAAGCGTGACGCCATCCACGAGCGTTTCGCAAATGCGTTGAACGACAACAACCTTGAGGAGTTGAAGCAGATTATCCTCGACTGCGAGGTTGTTTGCCCAATCTCTGGTACACGCAACTGGACCGATGTTCGTCAGTTCAACCTTATGTTCTCTACACAGATGGGCTCAACTGCCGAGGGCGCAAACACAATCTACCTTCGCCCAGAGACTGCACAGGGTATCTTCGTGAACTACCTCAATGTCCAGAAGACTGGTCGTATGAAACTCCCATTCGGTATCGCCCAGATTGGTAAGGCTTTCCTTAACGAGATTGTTGCCCGTCAGTTCATCTTCCGTATGCGCGAGTTCGAGCAGATGGAGATGCAGTTCTTCGTTCAGCCAGGCACCGAGATGGAGTGGTGGAACAAGTGGAAGAACACCCGTATGGCTTGGCACCGCGCTTTGGGCTTCGGTGATGAGAACTACCGT